>DSLMC04103__coassemble_285_pt1 | contig 63886 bp, 51 predicted proteins | sample DSLMC04103__metabat2_low_PE_013 | metagenome-assembled genome bin DSLMC04103 | reverse complement strand
CTGCTGGATGGCATCTGCGGAGCAGATACATCGAAGGGACGGAGTCCCTGAGATGGCCGCCGAAGAAATACGGTATATGGGGTTGCGGAGCAACCACATCGAGGGAACGGAGTTCCCGAGATGACCGTCAAGATGGAGAAAGCCATCAAAAAAGACTTGAAAAGAAAACTGGAATCTATCAACTGTGTGTAGTTTTCAAGGGTACATCCCTTATTTGCACGAGTGGCTCAGTGGTGGAGTATCGCCTTGCCAAGGCGAGGGTCGCGGGTTCGAATCCCGTCTCGTGCTTTAACCGATATATATCGGTTTTTAGAAAAGGAAGGATATGCGCATATTCTTCCTCATAGATTTTATCTTTATTCTACAGGGAATCGTCCCTGTTTTTATTTAGAAAAATTCCAAAATGAACGATGTTTTGAGGACAGGGCTTCATTCTGGAATCTATATGAAGCGCTATCGCCAAATGGTAAGGCACTGGATTCTGATTCCAGCATTTCCAGGTTCGAATCCTGGTAGCGCTGTTTTGCAAAACTATCTGAGATGCCGGTTGCAGTCAGGTAGTTTTTTTGATATAATACAAATAATTATGCTGTGCAGACTATTTGCAGTTTCGCGGCAGGGCATTACTTAGTTTACTGAAAGGAAAAGAGAATTATGTCTTTATTATCAGAATGGCGGGAGTTCGCCTACAGTCATGACGACAGAACACAGGAAGGACAGCGTTTCTGGATTGATTATTTCCAGCAGGAGAAAGCAGTTTATGAGCAGATTCTTGCACATCCGGATGAGCCGGTGAGCGGTACGGTGGCAGAGTTGGCGCAGAAATATAATATGGAACTGACATACTTTGTCGGATATCTGGATGGGATCAATGACAGTTTAAAAACTCCGAATCCAATCGAGGAGATGGATGAGAACACAGTCGTTTCTCTTGATTATGACAAAGAGAAATTATACTACAACATGGTGGGAGCCAGAGCAGAATGGCTGTATAATCTGGAACAGTGGGATAATCTGCTGACACCGGAGCGCAGAAAAGAGCTGTACCGTGAGCAGAAAAACTCAACGACAGTTGTGAAGCCGCCGAAGATCGGACGGAACGATCCATGTCCATGCGGAAGCGGTAAAAAATATAAAAAATGCTGTGGCAGAAACAAATAAGATAGTACAGACTGCTGCCTGCCGGAGATTTCCGTGGGCAACAGGCAGAGAGTATAGTTCAGCATCCCGTTTTTATCACAGGATGCTGATTTTTTTACAGAAAAATGGAGAGGCTATGCAAAACAAATATGATGCGATGCGGGCAGATATTGTGAAGGGCGATATGGAAGCGTCATCCGTTATGCAGAAGACACCGGTGGAAACCGTGAAATCCATATTGAGCAGGATTGGGGTAGATTTCACCGAGGGGCTTCCCAAGGAGACATATATCGCTGCGTTCAAAGAAGAATTCTGTAATAACAACGAATGGATACTGAAAATGATTCCCAGACATTTTCTTGAGTTTCTGCTGTCTGTCTGGGAGAAAACGGAGATAGAGATCAGCCTGGAAGAGTGGGATTATCTGGAATATCTCAAGATATTCGGACTGGCGACCTTCAAAAAGGGGAATCCTATCACGGACGAGCCCAATGTCATTTACTGCGTGCAGGAGATGAAAGACCGCTTTTACTTTCTGCTGAAAAGTAAAAAAAGCCGGATGCTCATGGAGCAGTACGAGGAATGGGAGAAGATCATCTGTGGATTCATGTATTATTACGGCATGGCGGAAGTGACGGTCCTCCACGAACAGTTTATGAAGGTGACGAAGAGGATGCTGCCCTTTGAAGAGTTTCTGACATTTTTAAAATGCCGCTGTTCTCTCTGGTCTTTCGGACTGTTTCTGAGAGATATCCAGAAACAGAAAGATTTTTACCAGTGTGTGCACGTGGAGAACCCGGAGATCCTTCTGATGTACATACAGCAGTACAAAGATCTGCCGTATAAGACCATCGAAAAAGAGGACCTGTTTTATGTCAGTGAGGCGGCGGGCATCGACAACCGGTGGAAAGGCATTTCTGAGCTTGGCACGCTGTTTCTCGATGAGATGCAGATGAATTATTACCGGGCGACGGTGATGGTGAAAACATTGCTGCTGATGATACAGAACGGCTGTGAGTGGAGCGATCTGAAAGAGAAAATGGCCGTGCTGCCCTTTGAGTCGGATGAAGTGCGGGAAAATGTCTACGATGCGGTAAAACTGCTCTATGAGAACGCACCGCTGTATGAGCTGAAAGGATATTCCAGAAAGGAATACGAAAAAATGTTCCGTCAAAAACAGTTGAAAAAAAAGAGGGAAATGTTTACAATTATAAATGGAAGAAAAAGAGATTAACAGGAGGGTATGTTTTATGGGTGACAAAAAGAATGTATATGTGATCGGGCATAAGAATCCGGATACAGATAGCATCTGCTCCGCTATTTCCTATGCATATCTGAAAAATGAGATCGCGGCGAGGGATGGACTGGAGTATTTTTATGTTCCGGCGCGCAACGGTCATGTGAATGAGGAGACACAGTTTGTGTTGAAGCATTTTGATGTGCCGCAGCCGCTGTATCTGACGGACATTCGTCCACAGGTTCTCGACATTGAGATCAGAAAGACAAAAGGAATTCCGGCGGACCTGTCTCTGAAGAAGGCATGGGATATCATGCGGACAGCGAGGATCGTGTCGCTGCCGATTCTTGACAACGAGGAGCTGACCGGTATCATCACAGTAGGCGATATCGCTTATTCCGACATGGATGTTTATGATAACATGATCCTGTCCAAGGCGGGGACCAGCTACAGAAATATCGTGGAGACCATTGACGGAGAGATGGTTGTCGGAGACATAGAAGGAAACTTTGACGAGGGTCATGTGCTGATCGCGGCGGCCAACCCGGATATGATGGAAGATATCATCGAGCCATACGATATGGTCATTCTTGGTAACCGGTACGAGTCCCAGCTCTGCGCCATTGAGATGGAGGCACAGTGTATCATTGTCTGTATGGGAGCCCCGGTATCAAAGACGATCCGGAAGCTTGCAAGAGAGCGGGGCTGCCGTATCATCGTAAGTCCGTACGATACGTATATCGTGGCAAGACTGATCAACCACAGTATGCCGGTCCGCTACTTTATGACAACGGAGAATCTGACGACATTCCGCACAGTTGACTTTGTGGATGATATTCAGGAAACGATGGCGAAGAAACGGTTCCGGGATTTCCCAATCGTGGATACGCAGAATAAATATGTCGGCATGATCTCCCGCCGGAACTTGCTGGATCTGGAAAAGAAGAAGATCATTCTGGTGGACCACAACGAGAAGACGCAGGCCGTGGACGGCTTTGAGGAAGCGGATATCATGGAGATCATCGATCACCACAGACTGGGCAATATGGAGACGGACGCGCCGCTTTACTTCCGCAACCAGCCGGTGGGCTGCACATCGACGATCGTGACACAGATGTATATGGAAAACAATATCTCCATTCCGCCGTACATTGCAGGTCTCATGTGCTCCGCGATCATCTCGGATACCCTGATGTTCCGCTCGCCGACCTGTACGGCCATTGATCGTCTGATGGCAGAAAAACTGGCGTCTATCGCGGAGATTGATATCGAGGATTACGCAAAGCAGATGTTTGATGCCGGAAGTAATCTGACGGCCAAGTCCGCAAAAGAGATCTTCTATCAGGATTTCAAGAAGTTTAACGATAATAAGATCAACTTTGGCGTGGGACAGATCAGCGCCATGAACAAAGAACAGCTCTCTGCCTGCAAGGAGAAGCTTCTCACGTACATGGCGGAGGTGAAGGAGAGCTACGGTCTGGATATGCTGTTCTTCATGCTGACAGACATTCTCACAGAGTCCACAGAGCTGCTGCTCCTCGGAGATATGTGTAAGGAAGTGCTGGAAGGCGCCTTCCCGGTAAAAGTGGAGGGGAATTCTGTGATCCTGCCGGGCGTTGTCTCCAGAAAGAAACAGTTAATCCCGGCGATTTTGGGACAGCTTCCGAAATAGAGAATAGTTTTGCTTTCGAATGAAAGAATATTGCTGTTTTCAAAAATAATACACAATTTTAGTGGGAATTGAGCAATTTTTTCCCCTAGATAAACATGAAATTTTAACAGAAGTAGTGTATTATAGTAAAAGTAATCCCCTAAGTTAAAGGTTAGTATTATATGGAAGATGTCCACAGTGAGTTTTGCCCCTCATTGTGGACATTTTTCATTTCAGGGAAAATAACGTGGAAATCGTGTGTCCGAAGCTGTTGCGGTAGAGTAGAAAATTGTTTTATTTGAAATATATTTGACAACTATTTGTAAGAAAATTATTCGCAAAACAGACAGTCTTGAAGGAGGAATCAGAAATGTTGTCTTACCAGAATAATACGGTGAAGACCTCCGTGCGGAAGCTGGTGGAATTTTTCCTGCGAAGCGGGGACATAGAATCCGGAAGCGGTCTCGTATCAGACCCGGAAGCCATGCTGATGGGAAGCCGGCTGCACCGGAAGATCCAGCGGGCAAAAAAGGTCGGCTACCAGAGTGAGGTTCCTCTGAAAATGTCCTGGAGGCGGGAAGGGTATACGTTGATCCTGGAAGGCCGGGCGGACGGAATTGATATTGCGGACGATGACGGTAAGCCCCCGCTGATCGACGAGATTAAATGTGTGTATAAGGATGTCCGGCATATTGAGGAGGCGGAACCGCTTCATCTGGCACAGGCAAAATGCTATGCCTGCATGTATGGAAAGGAGCAGGGGTGTGAGGAGATCCTCGTTCAGATCACTTACTGCAATATAGAGACGGAAGAACTTCGATATATCACAGAGCGTTACCGGATGGAGGAACTCCAGGAATGGTTTGACGATCTGATCTGTCAGTATGCGATGTGGGCGGATATGTACGTGAAAAAGAGGCGGGAGAGGAATCAGAGCATCAAAGAGATGACGTTTCCTTTTTCGTACCGTCCCGGACAGAAAAAGCTGGCGGCCATGGTATATCGTTCGATAGAAGAGAAGAAAAATATTTTTCTGCAGGCGCCCACCGGTGTGGGAAAAACGATCTCCACACTGTATCCGGCGCTGAAAAGTCTGGGGGAAGAGAAGTCGGAGAGGATTTTTTATCTGACGGCAAAGACGATCACCCGGACAGTGGCGGAGCAGACGCTCCGGTTGCTTGGTCATCAGGGGCTCCGGCTCACGGCGGTCTCCATCACGGCAAAGGAGAAGATCTGCGATAATGAAGTGATGGAGTGCGATCCGTCTGTCTGCGAAAAGGCGAAGGGACATTTTGACAGAATCAACGGGGCGTTGTATGCGCTCTGGACAGAGCTGGATTTTATACGCCGGGAAGACATTCTGACCTATGCAAGACGGTATCAGGTGTGTCCGTATGAGCTGGCTTTTGAGGCTGCCCGGTGGGCGGACAGTGTCATCTGTGATTATAACTATGTGTTTGATCCGCATGTCAACCGGAAAAGTCTGTTTGCGGACAAGGGCGGAGGCATCCTGCTGATTGATGAGGCGCACAATCTTCTGGACCGTGCCAGGGAAATGTACAGTGCAGCGCTGAAAAAAGAAGATTTTGTGCGGATGAAAAAGTTGTTTCGGGAAAAAAGCAAAGGAATCGTGCGGAAACTGCAGTCCTGCAACAGAGAACTGCTGTTGATGAGCAGAGATGTGGACAGTGTGCCGGAAAAGACAGACCGGTTGTATTATCCGCTGTTCTGGCTGCTGGGCGCCATGGAAGATTATCTGAAAGACCATCCGGAGATGGAGAACCGGGAGGAAGCCGTGGAATTTTATTTTCAGGCAAGACATTTTTTCATGATCCTCGATACGATGGAAGACGGATATGAGATCTACGGGGAGGGGGAGGGAAACCGCCTGTGTGTGCATCTGTGTTGCGTGGACCCCTCCTCCCGTCTGGCGGAATATCTGGAAAAGTCCCGGGCGTGTATCTTTTTTTCGGCGACACTGCTGCCCGTTATGTATTACCGGCAGCTTCTCGGAGGAAGCAGCGCCATGGAGGCGTTCAGCATCGCCTCTCCGTTTGCCAGAGAAAACAGGCTTCTTGCCATCGCCTCCGATGTGACCAGCCGCTACAGCCGACGGGGAGAAGAACAGTACCGGCGGATTGTCCGGTATCTGGAAGAGACGCTTTCTGTGCGAACGGGAAATTATATGATTTTTTTTCCTTCTTATGAGATGCTCTCGCAGGTGCTCGCACTGGCGGAGGAGAGCACACTTGTCCTGCTGGCAGACATTCTGGTGCAGAAGGCTTCCATGAGTGAAAAGGAAAGAGAGGACTTTCTGCTGGCATTTCAGGAGGAAAACAGCAGGTCTTTAGTGGGATTTTGTGTGCTGGGAAGCATTTTTTCCGAAGGGATCGACCTGACCGGCCGGCGGCTGATCGGTGTGATGATCGTGGGGACCGGTATCCCGCAGGTCTGCAGAGAGAGGGAAAGAATCCGGGCGTATTTTGACAGAAAGGGGAAAAAAGGTTATGATTATGCATATCGGTATCCGGGGATGAACAAGGTGCTCCAGGCGGCGGGAAGAGTGATCCGCACTGCCGGCGATGTGGGCAGCATCCTGCTGATGGATGACCGTTTTCTGCTGCGGGAAAATCAGGTTCTGCTGCCGGAAGAATGGGACAGCTATTATGAGGTGAATCTTCATACTTACAAAACGGTGCTGACGCGGTTCTGGGAGGCGCAGGAGATTTCCTCACAGGAATCCCAAAATGCAGAGATAGTATAACCGAAAACAGAAAAATGAGATATAATAATCTACAGGAGGCAGTCTTCTTAAAACGTCCCAACCGATTTCGGGCGCAGATCTGTATCGGGGGAAAAGAAGAAGTCTGCCATGTAAAAAACACAGGAAGACTGGGAGAGCTTCTGCTCCCGGGCGCGAAAGTTCTGGTGGAACCGGCAGCGGCCGGCGCGAAAAGAAAGACAAAGTATTCGCTTATTTGTGTAAAAAAGGACGGGCAGTGGGTCAATATTGATTCACAGGCGCCCAACCGGCTGGCGGAGGAGTGGATCGCCGCCGGAGGTTTTTTAAAAGATGTCACGCTGATAAAAAGAGAGCAGAAGTATGGCAATTCCCGTTTTGATCTCTATGTGGAAGCCGGCGGCGAGCGTTGGTTTATTGAAGTAAAAGGCGTCACTCTGAATGTGAATGGAACCGCCATGTTTCCGGACGCACCCACAGAGCGCGGAAAGAAACATGTGGAGGAACTGGCGGCGTGCAGAAAGGACGGGTACCGGAGTGCGGTACTGTTTGTGATCCAGATGAAAGGAGTCCATCGGTTCACTCCGTTTGAGGAGCGGCAGCCGGAGTTTGCGGCAGCGCTTCGGATGGCACAGAGAGCAGGCGTCACGATCCGGGCAGTGGACTGTCAGGTAGACAGAGAAGAGATCCGCATCGACCAGCCGGTACCGGTCTGTCTGTAAGGAGGAAATATGTTTGCATACTGGAAATTGATCACGACACCGCTGATCGGCGCGGTGATAGGATATGCCACCAACTGGGTGGCGGTAAAAATGCTTTTTCGTCCGCAGAAGGAAGTCCGCCTTTTTGGCAGACAGCTGCCCTTTACGCCGGGTGTGATCCCGAAAGGAAAGGAGAGACTGGCACGGGCGGTCGGCCGGGCTGTGGAGGAAAAGCTTCTCGCGAGAGAAGTTCTGCAGGAAGTTCTCTTATCTGAGGAGAAGAAAGAGGTTGTCCGAAAAGCGGCCGCCGATATGCTCGAAAGACAGAAGATGTCACAGGAGACGCTGCGGGAGGCGGCAGAAAGGATTATTTCCGAAGAAAAGACAGAACATTTCCTGGAGCGCGCGGAGGAGACCGTGACGGACATGATTTATGACAAGGTTCTTCAGAAAAACGTCGGAGAGATCATTGCGGATAAGGTTCTGGAGATCGCAAAGGAGAAGTTAAAGGATTCCATGTTCGGGATGATGCTCGGAGGTTCCCTTCTGGAACCCATCGCCAGGCAGGTGGAGGAAAAGATCAATGAATATGTGGCAGAATACGGAAGACCGGTGGTGGAGCAGATGGTCCGGGAGGAGTCGGAGAATCTGCAGGCAAAAACGGTGGGAGAGCTGTTTGAGCAGATCGAAGACAGCGGTGTGGATCTGCCCGCACTGGCAGTGGAACAATATGAAAGCCTGGTGCGCACCAGACTGCCAGTAGTTCTGGATTCTCTCCGGCTGTCGGAGATCGTGGAGGAGAGGATCCAGGCCATGGATGTGTCGGAAGTAGAAGAACTGATGCTCTCCATCATGAAAAAAGAGCTTGGCGCCGTGGTCAATCTGGGCGCTCTGATCGGGTTGATCTTTGGTCTTGTCAACGCGGCGATTCTGTATATATAAGGAAATGCTGTGGAAAAGCGTTTCCTGTCCGGTGTTGCGTGGATAAAAGAGATAAAAATATAGCAGGGAGGAGAAGGGCTATGGATGAGAAAATAAGAAGATTAAAAGAGATTGTGGATAACACGGATAATCTGGTATTTTTCGGGGGAGCGGGCGTTTCCACGGAGAGCGGCATCCCGGATTTCAGGAGTACGGACGGACTCTATAATATGAAATATAAATATCCGCCGGAGACCATTGTGAGCCACACATTTTTTGTGCGGCGGACAGAAGAGTTTTATGAATTCTATAAGGATAAGATGATGGCGCTCGATGCGAAACCAAATAAGGCGCATTATAAGCTGGCGCAGTGGGAGCAGGAAGGCAAGTGCCGGGCGGTGGTCACACAGAATATTGACGGGCTGCATCAGATGGCCGGAAGCAAAAAGGTGCTGGAGCTTCACGGAAGCATTCACCGGAACTACTGCACGAAATGTGGCAAGTTTTTTGACGCGGCTTATGTGAAAAACAGTGAGGGAGTGCCGCGCTGCGACGCCTGCGGCGGTCTGGTGAAACCGGATGTGGTGCTTTATGAGGAGAGTCTGGACAGCCAGACGATCTCTGACGCCGTTTACGCGATCTCCCACGCGGATGTGCTGATCATCGGAGGAACCTCTCTGGCCGTATATCCGGCAGCGGGGATGATCGATTATTTCCGGGGCAGCCATCTGGTTCTCATTAACCGTTCCTCCACGCCGAGGGACAGTCAGGCGGATTTGATCATTAACGACAGTATTGGAGAGGTATTTGGACAATTATGACGGAAAACTGTTTTGATGTGCTTGGCATTGCGCCCACAAAAGACGAGACAATCATAAAAAAGGCATACCGGAAGCTTTTGCACAAGACGAATCCGGAAGACGATATGCAGGGCTTTACCCGGCTTCGGGGCGCCTATGAGGAGGCGTGCCGCTATGCCCGAAAGAAGGAAACTCCGAAAAAACGCGCATCGGAACAGTTTATGGAACGCTGCAGAACGCTTTATGATTCCTTTTTCAGGCGTATCCGTCCGGAAGAGTGGGAGGTTCTTTTTGCGGAGCCGGTCTGTGTCAATCTGGACACGGAGGAAGAGGTACGCCGCGCCTTTCTCACTTTTTTGATGGATCATTTCCATTTTCCGCCGGAAGTGTGGAAATGTATTGACAGCGCTTTTGCCATCAGCACAGACCGTCGTACCCTTGCCGAATGGTTTCCGGAAGATTTTGTGGATTATCTGCAGCAGGCGGTGAAGGATGAGGGTGTGCTGAATTATACGCTTTTTGAAAGCAGGGAGAGCGAAGACGGTGGAGAAGACATTTTCGGTGGACAGGAGACGAAAGAGGCAAAGGAGAGCCGGGAGATTGACGAGTATATCGAGAGGTATTACCGGCTGCGGCAGTTTACGGATCTGGGGATGATGGAGCAGGCCGGGGAGGAACTCCGTCTCCTGAAAGAGTCTCCGGTCTATCATCCGTACGGAGAGATCGAGGAGGCGCGGATGTTCCTCTGTCAGGGGAAAAAAGAAGAGGCCGGGAAGATTTTTCTCCGCCTGGGGAAAGCGTATCCCACAGAAGAGCGTATCGCGTGCTGTTATGGGCAGTTTTTGCAGATGGAGAACCGCTGGGAGGAACTCCGGGGTGTCTATGACAGGCTGCTGGCACAGCATCCGGACTCTGTCGGGGCAAAAACCGGGAAGGCGGAGGAGCTGATCCACGACGGAGAGTACCGGAAAGGCCGGGAGATGGTCCTTGACCTTCTGGAATACAGTCCGCAGGATGAGCGGCTGATAAAAGATCTGTCGGATGCCAATCTGTCCATGATAGAAGAGCTGGAAACGTCCCGGAAAGAGGGAAGTCTCACACAGGACGGGCAGATGGATCTGGGCTGGTGTTATTATCAAAATCTGCAGTTTGAGGATGCTCTGCGTGTTCTGGACAACTTTGTTCCGGATGAGGAACATTTGCTGGATTATCATAATTTAAAAGGTCGTGTCTATCTGACCATGGATAGAAATGAGGAGGCTCTCACACATCTTCTGCCATGGCTGTCCGGTATTCTGCAGCTCAGGCCGGACGGAACAAAGAAGACACAGCGCAGACTGGCAAGACTTGGTTATGCCTGTTACACTGTCGGTTCCGCAAAGGCTGCGATCCTTCTTCAGAAAAAGGACGCCGGAGAGAACATTCGTCAGGAAGATTTTGCGGAGGCCATGAGGTATCTGGAGAAGGCGGTGAAGACGGAGCAGGAGGAAGGCCAGGTTGTGAGTTATTATCATACGATAGCGGATATCTGGCGGCAGTGCCAGGAGTACGGCAAAGTGGTGGATGTCTGTGACAAAATGTTAAGACTCAATCCGGGGTATTATCCGGCGGTACTTCTCCGGCAGGAAGCCTGCCTCTTTCTCGGGATGTATCAAGAAGTGGCAGATGATTACCAGAGAGCAGTGCATATGTATCCTTTTTACGGGCGTCCATATGCCACTCTCATAAAAATGTATTTTCTGTTTGGGGAGTATGAAAAGATACGGGAGATCTTTAAGATCACGGAAGAGTATGAGATCGAGAGTGATGCGCTTAAGATGCTGCGTGCCAGATATCGGGCGGTCACTGCCGTAACCCGGGAAGACCTGAAAGATGCTCTCTCTATTCTGGACGCGCTGCAGGAAAAGGGCCGGAGCAGCGATTCCGATATGGAAAAGGAAGAGTGGGACGAACTGACATACCGGCGGGGATTGATCCTGACGGACCTGGGGCGGCTGACAGAAGCCCGGGAGGCGCTGGAGGCTTCTCTGAAAGAGGATCGCGGAAATGTCTCGAAACTGTTTGCCTACGCGTCGGTCCTGATGCAGAGTGAGGAGTATGACCTGGCGGTGCATTATTTAAAGCAGGCGCATCGTCTGGCGCCGGATGACGATGGGATCCTGTATCGCATCGGCTGGTGTTATAAGTTAAAAGGAGAGTATAAGGAGTCGCTCTCCTGCATGAAGCAGGTACTGGAACTCAATCCGAAGCATTCGCGGGTTCGTCAGATCATCGTGGAGCTTTATGAGCGTCTGGCCAGAAGAGAAGAAGATAACGCATATTATCATCTGGCTGTTCCCTATATGAAGGAGCAGGTGGAAAGGTATCCGGAGGAGTACTATCTGGTGGAGATGGGGCTTCTGTATCTGGATATGGATGAGTATGAGAAAGCGCTTTTCTATTTTAAGAAAGCCGGGGAGAAGAATCCGGAGAGCGTGTATGTGTACAACAATGCGGGAAACTGCCGGCTGTCCATGAATCAGCCGCGGGAGGCGGAAAAGCTTTTCCTGAAAGCAGTGCGCCTGATGAAGAATGAAAAGACCCCTCTTCCATATAATAATCTTGCAAAATGCTACCGCATTCTGGGAAAGTATGAGGAGGCGCTCCAGTGCTATAAGAAAAATATGGAGCTCTTTCCGGATAATCCGGATATGTATCTTCTGCTGGGAGATTTTTACCGGGAGAATGAAGAATATCACAAAGCGATCGCTACCTATGAGGAGGGGATGAGCAGGACCGGACATCAGGAGCCTCTGGAGATGGAGATGCTGCGCACTTACGGTATGAAGGGAGACTATGCCATGGTGTCGGCACTCTGTCGGCGTCTGCAAAAGAAATATCCGGACAATGCGGTGCTTTACCAGCTGGCAGGGGAAGTCTGTCTTTTCGGGTTTGAGCGATGCGGGGAGGCGGCGTCATATTTACAGGAGGCGCTCCGTCTCGGGGAGCAGTCCGGCGACCGGGAGTGTGTCCGGGGCAGTCTGTATCTTCTGGGACGCTGCCGTTTATTTGAAGGGCGCAGGGAGGAAGCCGAAAAGTACTTTCTTCGTTATATGAAAAGCTGTCGGGGAGAGGACGGCTGTCAGCGTCGTTATGAGGAGTTTTACGGAGAGCGGGGACGGCGGAAGTTTCGGATCGGCTGTGTCTGTCTGTTTTTGGGAGAAGTGACGGAGGCGGAACACTGTTTTCGTGAGATGCGGACAGAGAAATGCCGCTGTGACGGCTGCACGAGAACCTGCTGTTACGAGAAATTGTTAGGTGAGGCCATGCTGCTTTTTGCAAAAGGGGAAACCGCCCGCGCGGTAGAAGCGTACCGGAAAGCAGCGAAAAAAGTGCCGGACGACATGGAACACAGATTTGAGCTGCGCCGTCTGCAGGAGTGCCTGCCCGGCGGCAGATAGAGGGGCGGTCAGAAGAAAGAGACCGCGGCATGCATGACAAGGTGCGGGATGGATCAATCAGTGATAAGAAGAAATGGGAGGAATCACCATGATTATTGGAATAGACCTGGGAACGACCAATTCTCTGGCAGCGTATTATACGGAAGAGGGGCCCAGAATCATACCGAATCGGCTGGGAGAGAGGCTGACGCCCTCCGCCGTGAGCATTGATGAGAACGATCAGGTATATGTGGGAAGGTCAGCCCTGGAGAGAATGGCGGTTCACCCGGACGAGGGAGCCAGCCTTTTTAAGCGGAGCATGGGAAGCCGGAAGGAGTTTGTGCTGGGCAAACGGACGTTTTCTGCGGAAGAGCTGTCTTCTTTTGTCCTGCGCTCCCTGAAGGAAGATGCGGAATATTATCTGGGCGAGGAGGTGACGGAAGCTGTCATCAGCGTTCCGGCGTACTTTAATGATGTCAAGAGAAAGGCGACCAAGCGCGCCGGTGAACTGGCAGGCTTTAAGGTGGAGCGGATCATCAGTGAGCCGACGGCAGCGGCCATCGCCTATGGGCTGTATCAGAAAAAGGACAGCACCCGCTTTCTTGTTTTTGATCTGGGCGGAGGTACCTTTGATGTATCCATCCTGGAGTTGGATGATGACATCATGGAAGTGCGGGCCGTGGCCGGGGACAATTATCTGGGCGGCGAGGATTTCACGGAGTTGATTCTGGATGCCTTTCTGAAAGACCACTCTATAGATAAAACTGCGCTTTCAGAAAAGGAGAGGCTGTATCTCAGAAATCAGGCGGAAAAATGTAAATGCAAAAACAGCGCGGATTCCTTTTTCCGGATGCAGGCATCATGGAAGGGAGAAAAACTGGAAACGCTTCTCTCAAAGAGAGAGTTTGATAAAAAAGCGTCACAGCTGTTTGACAGAATCCGTCAGCCGGTGCGGCGCAGTCTCGCAGACGCAGGCGTCCGTGTCAGCGAGATCGATGAGATCGTGCTGGTGGGCGGCGCTACAAAAATGCCGGCGGTGCGAAAGTTTGTGGGCAAGCTCTTCGGCCGGCTACCGGATACCAGTGTCAATCCGGATGAGGCAGTGGCGCTGGGAGCTGCCATTCAGGGAGCCATGAAGGAGAGAAGAGAGTCCATCCGGGAAGTGATCCTCACGGATGTCTGTCCGTTCACTCTGGGGACAGAAGTCTCCATACGGACGGAGGGAGACCGATTGGAAAGCAATCATTTTTGTCCGATCCTTGAGAGAAATACGGTGATTCCCGCCAGCCGCACGGAGAAGTTTTATACTGTCTACGACCACCAGACGCAGGTGGACATTCACATCCTGCAGGGGGAGAGCCGCTTCGCCTCCAACAACATCTCTCTCGGAACGATTCATCTGATGGTACCGGATAATAAGGCAGGAGAGGAAGAGATTTCTGTCACCTATACTTATGATGTTAATGCGCTCCTCGAGGTGGAGGCAAAGATAAAATCAACGGGAGAAGTCGTCACGAAGCTGATCAAAAATCAGGAAACGGACATGACGCTGGAGCAGATGCAGGCGAGGATGCGGGAGCTCTCGTACCTTAAGATTCATCCCAGAGACCAGGAAGCGAACAAAGTTCTGCTCCTCCGGGGGGAGCGACTGTATGAGGAGGCCACAGGTGAGCTCCGGGAACAGCTGGAAGCGGTGACGAGGCAGTTCGAATATATCCTTGACAAACAAAATCCGGACAGGATCGCAGAAGCGCGAAAAGATTACGAGGAAGCGCTGGACTGGATAGAAGAAGAACTGTGGACCGGGCAGTAAAGGAGAGGGCTGCAGATGTAAAACAGACGATACCGTTTGTTGGCGTACAGACGAGGACTTGAAGCCACAGACAGTTTCGCCCGACTCGGCCCTCAGTCGGATATCAAGAAGTTATAGAAACGGCAGGAAGGAACTGTAAACAGTTCCGGCTTCGCTTTTCGGGATTGAAAAAGGTCTGCTCCTTTGTGCAAGCACAGGAGTTTCCCCTTTTTCAATCCCGTTTCCTGCCTTATTCAGGTTGTGTGATATCCTTCCTTCACAGCTCGCGGTCGAATTCTGTCTGTGGCTCAAAATGTCCTCTGTGCTATGATTATATGCTTCTGTTTTTCCAGAATATTCCTGGTAATTGTGAATGTAAATAATGATTTTTTTAATATACAGATAACAGATACCGTTCAGATTCCATACAGGCTCTGAACGCGAGCTGTGAGCGAGGACATCAAAGATAACAAAGAATCAGCTATCTGATGTCCGAGTGAGGGTCGAGACGGGCAGACCTGTATGAGAATGAACGGTATCGTTTGTTTTATTTAGAAAAAGTTTAATTTGTGTACATTTCCATGGCACAAGAGAAAGAAGGAAGAATACATGATACCGACAACGTTATGTTACATAGAAAAAGATAACTGTTACCTGATGCTGCATCGTGTGTCCAAGAAAGTGGATATCAATAAGGATAAATGGATCGGTGTCGGAGGAAAGTTTGAAGATAAGGAGAGTCCGGAGGAGTGTCTGCTCCGGGAGGTGAAGGAAGAGACAGGGTTGACCCTGACCTCGTATCGTCTCAGAGGGATCGTCACTTTTGTGTCTGACCGCTGGGTGACAGAATATATGTTTTTGTACACGGCGGACGGATTTGAAGGAGAAATGAGCGCCTGCGATGAGGGAGAGCTGGAATGGGTGCCAAAAAGTGAACTGTCCCGTCTGAATCTCTGGGAAGGAGATAAGATCTTTTTGAAATTGCTGGCGGAGGACGCGACGTTTTTTTCGCTTAAGTTATCTTACGAGGGAGCTACACTTGTGTATGCGGCTCTTGACGGCAGGGAAATCCAAATGGAATAGTTATCAGATGAGGGATCGAGAACCGACACGGACAGGGGGATTACCCGCTCCCTGTCAGAGGGCAGCTCTTACCTCATCTGATAAGGGTAAAAGTAAAGATAAAAAGAAGTTATCGCAGAAAACAACGAACGAGTTTCTCGTAAAAACATCGGTATGGCTGGTATCGCATCGGAAGATCCAGCCATAATTTTTTGTCTACGATACTCTTAGAGTGGGAAAAGGTGTCAAAGCCGTCTCTGCCGTGATAAGAGCCCATGCCGCTGGCGCCGAATCCGCCAAATCCCATCTCACTGGTGGCCAGATGGATGATGGTATCGTTGATGCAGCCTCCGCCGAACCCGCAGTGAGTCATGACCTTTCTGGCATTGGTCCGGTTTCTGGTGAAGTAATACAGGGCCAGCGGATGTGGGAGACTGTTGACCTTTCGGATTGCTTCTTCCAGAGAATGCCAGGTGATGATCGGAAGGATCGGACCGAAGATCTCCTCCTGCATGACGGCATCCTGGAAGCTTACATTAGTAAGAACAGTCGGCGCGATCTGCAGAGTATCCGGGTTCGAGCTGCCGCCGCAGATGACCTTTTTCCTGTCAATGAGGCCGGTAAGCCGTCGGAAATGTTTCTCGTTGATGATCTTTCCGTAGTCCGGGTTGTTGAGAGGATTCGCGCCAAACTGCCGTATGATCTCTTTTTTGATCTCTTCTGCCAGAGGGCGGCAGATGCTTTTATCGCAGTAAATGTAATCCGGTGCTACGCAGGTCTGGCCGCAGTTTAAAAATTTGCCAAAGACGATTCTTCTGGCCGCAAGACGAAGATTTGCCGACCGGTCTACAATGCACGGACTCTTGCCGCCAAGCTCCAGCGTCACCGGAGTCAGATGCGCGGCAGCCTGCCGCATGACTTCTTTACCGACTGCCTGACTGCCGGTAAAAAAGATATAGTCAAAAGGCTCCTGCAGAAGGCAGGTATTTTCTGCACGGCCGCCGGTGACGACCGCCACATAACTGGCCGGGAAGCATTCTCCGATGATCTTACGGATGATCTCGCTGGTATGCGGGGAATACGCGCTTGGTTTTAACACAGCGGTATTGCCGGCGGCGAGAGCGTCCACCAGTGGTTCCATGGTCAGCATAAAAGGATAATTCCATGGACTCATGATGAGAACATTTCCGTAAGGCGACGGTTTTTTGAAGCTGACTGCGTGAAACTGGGCGAGAGGCGTACGTACCCGCTTGTCACTTGCAAAGGAGCGGATATGGCGCAGCATGTAGGTGATCTCGCTGTACACCATGCCGGTCTCACACATATAGCTCTCGAAAGCGCTTTTCCCCAAATCTTTTTTGAGTGCTTTGTGGATAGCATTCTCATTTCGCTTGATCGATGCTTTTAATCTCTGTAACGCGCGTATCCGGAAGGATACATCCAGCGTGACGCCTTTCTGAAAAAAATCACGCTGATTGCGCAGAATTCTTCTGATTTGTTCCTGTTTCATTCTATTCCTCCGTTTTGCTGTCACTGGATACTGTTTCCGCGGTTTCAGATTTTTCCGGAGCGCTGTCGGATGGCTGTGCCGTGGTTCCGGCTTCTTCCGGAGTCCTGTCGGATGCCTGTGCCGTGGTTCCGGCTTTTTCCGGAGCGCTGTCGGATGGCTGTGCCGCGGTTTCAGATTTTTCCGGAGTTTTGGCGGATGGCTGTGTTGTGGTTTCAGGTTTCTCCGGAGCTTTGGCAGATGCCTGCGCCGCTGCTTCTGCGGCTCTTTTTGCTGCCGCTTTTCTGGCATATTCTTTGAAATCCATTTTTGGCGCCGGCTGCCGTTTTTTCTTTGGCATCAGCATGTAGTAGAATTTCTCCAGTTCTTCCGCGTTCATGAGGACAGGTACCGGATAGAGAGGATTTGCCTCTTTGTCGGCGTAATGTGCGAGCTTTGGAATATCTTCTTCCCGGATCTCCTCGATGGTATTGCCGATGCCGTAGCGTTTTTTCATGTTCTGGATGGCGTAAATGAACAGCCGTGCCCCTTTATAATGTGGAATATCCCGCTTGGCTATACCTGCGGCAACGGCGAGGGCATGAAGTTTTTTATGAATGCATTCTCCGTAAGAATCCAGCACATAAGGGAGAAGTACTGCATTGGCATAACCGTGAGGAATATTATAGGCTCCTCCCAGGGAATGAGCCACAGCGTGGACGTATCCCACGTAGGATTTGGTAAAGGCGCAGCCGGCATAATAGGACGCCTTTAACATATTTTTGCGGGCTTCCAGATTGGTTCCGTCTTTTACAGCGGTGTCCAGGTTTTTGAAGATCAGGGAGACAGCCATGAGAGCATTCTTCCTTGTCCCCGGTGTGGTTGAGTTGCCGATGTAGGCTTCCACAGCATGGGTCAGCGCGTCCATGCCGGTGCAGGCTGTGATGAACGGAGGGAGACTCACTGTGACTTCCGGGTCAAGAACCGCATACCGTGGGATCAGAGGAAAATCGTTGATGGTGTATTTATGTCTTGTTTCCGCATCGGTGATAACGGCGGCGATGGTTGTCTCACTGCCGGTACCGGCTGTAGTCGGAATGGCGATGAGAAGAGGCAGCTTTGTGTGTACTTTCAGAATGCCTTTCATCTTTGCCAGAGGTTTATCCGGGCGGGCAATCTTTACGCCGACAGCTTTGGCACAGTCGATGCTGGAGCCGCCGCCAAAAGCGATGATGGCGGAACAGTGACCGGAATGATAAAGCGCTGCCGCCTCATAAACATTGACTGTCGTAGGATTTGCGACAGTTTTATCGTAGATGACATAGGTGATATGATTCTCGCGCAGAGATTTTTTCAGCCGGCGGAGCATACCGAGATTGGCGATACCCTTGTCGGTGACGATTAAAACAGAGCGGCATTTTTTCTTTTTTAATACTTCCGGTATGCCCCGCACACTGCCGATGATCTTCGGATGGCGGTATGGCAGAAATGGAATGGCAAATTTGAGTACGGACTGAAAAGTCCGACAGTAGATTTTTCTCGCTGGATGCATGATACTTGCTCCTTTCTCCTGGTTTTGATCTCTTATCCGCAAAGCCGGCCTGCGAACATGTCCCGTGCGCAGGAATCTTTGCCGGATGTACGTCATATATATCTGTTATGATGATACATCCTATCACAGGAAAAGGTCAATGCCTGTTTACCGAAATTCCGTCATGTTTTTGCGGTACCACAAAGGCAGCATGGTTCGCTGACAGCGGGAATTTCTGCGCTGGCAGATGCCGATGTGATGAAAGAATCCTTTCCAGAGATGAACGAAAGTGTCATCCGGTTCTCTGGAAAGGGTCTGAAACTCCTCCGGAGAGAGCGGTGTGAGGTAATAATCCCGGTCTGCAGGATGGACGACGGCAAGACGGCGTCTGTCATCGATGATCATCCAGTTCTCCGAGGGAAGGCGGTCTGCAAAATGCGGAGCAAGTAAAGTCAGCACGTTACTTTTGGGCTCGATATGACCGACGAGCACGCGGTTTTCCAGACTGGAAAAGCGAAGAAACTCTTTAAAATAGTGCGCTTCATTGGCGACAGTCCGCTCCAGTTCCAACAGGCGCATGACAGAAGGATGCTGCAGGTAATCCGTCACGGAAGTTCCCAGATGAAAACCGAGGATTAAAAACCGGTAAATGACATCCAGCTTCTCCTCCTGTTCTGCCATGGCGGTCCGGTAAACCATCTGAACCGCCCTGGAAGAAATCTTCTGGCGGATGGTGCGGACAACGCTTGCCGCCTTCTCCGGCTGTGCGTCCACATGACGATACGTGCAGAAAAGTTCCGGCGTCCCCAGAGGTTCCGTTAAAAGCCGTACATTGGCGTGCCCCAGGCGGGAAGCCCAGGCATCGTAGACACAGGTCATCATATCGTCGAACTGATCGGCGCAGGTAAAAACAGTGATCATCGTAAACTCCTTTTAAATGATAAATGTCGGTATGTGTTATGTGGGTCACTACGCGGGCAAAGAAACAGCAGCTTACAACTGTCCGGAAATCGTTTTGGCAGAATCTTCCACCGTCACATCCCCGTCGATGTGAAAGTCATCAAAGAGCGACAGCTGACGGTAGGTCTGCGGATGGCTGATCTCCCAGTTACCGGCCGCCTGTTCGCCGGTGAGCCTGCGGGTGATAAAATCTTCCTCGATGGGGATGTGGTAAAGCATCTTTCCACCGCAGGTGATGAAATACTGTGCTCTTTTTAAGACAACCCGCATCTTCTTCAGATCCGTAAAAGAGAGACTGCCGTGTCGTCTTGCCTGCATGATCCGGCGGGCAGACTTGACACCGATGCCGGGAACCCGGAGGAGACTGGCATAGCTGGCGGTCTGGATCTCCACCGGAAACTGTTCCAGATGGCGAAGCGCCCAGTCGCACTTCGGATCGATCAGAATATTGAAGTTCGGCCGGTCTTTGCTCAAAAGCTCGTCCGCATGAAACCCGTAATAGCGCAGCAGCCAGTCCGCCTGGTAAAGACGGTGCTCTCTAAGAAGAGGAGGAGCCGTGTGAAGGGCAGGAAGGGCGGCGTCCTCGTTGAGCGGCACATAGGCGGAGAAAAAGACTCTCTTTAAGTCATACTGCTGATAGAGCCGCTGAGTGACGGATAACAGTTCCAGATCTGTCTCGCCGGAAGCGCCGATGATCATCTGGGTACTCTGTCCGGCAGGAACAAAGGAGGACGAGCCATCCAGAAGAAAGTCCGGTATCCTGCGAGCCGGGCGAGGAGTCTGAACAGAAAAACCGGAAGCGGCGGTATCCGGCATCCCCTCCGGACTGACCGGCGGAGGGGACGTTGCAAAGAGCCCGGAAGCGGCGGCATCCGGCATACCTTCCGGGCCGACTGACAGGGATGATTTTGTAAAGAGAGCTGTCGTCGGCTGCTTTTCAGAAAGGACCCGGTAAGGATTCTCCTGAAAGATGGAATGTTCCAGATACCGATTGTTGCGGGAACGTTCCATCCGGGTATCTTTGCCCAGAGCGAGCCGTTGTCCGGCGATGCCCTGCTGAATCTGGCGCATGGGACGGACGAGATTCTCCGGGTTTTTGTGAGGGGCCAGACGATGCAGTGCTTCTTTTGTGGGCAGTTCGATATTCACACTCATCCGGTCCACAAGACAGCCGGTGCGAAAGATCAGTTCCTCCGGCGCGCCGGGGATCGCCTTGGCGTGGATGTAGCCGTTAAACCGGTATCTGGTCCGGAGAAGATAAATGGTCTGATACATCAGCTCCATAGTGTGCGCGGGACTTTTTACCACGCCAGAGCTTAAAAACAGCCCCTCGATATAGTTGCGCCGGTAAAATTCTACTACCAGTGTACAGATCTCTTCCGGGGTGAAGGTGGCTCTGGGACGGTCGTTATCGGAGCGGTTGATGCAGTAGCGGCAGTTGAAGATGCATTCATTACTCAGAAGAATCTTCAGAAGGGAGATGCAGCGGCCGTCGGAGGAGAAACTGTGACAGATGCCGGCGGAGACCGCATTGCCCAGATGCCCCTTTTTGCCGCGGCGGCTGGAACCGCTCGACGTGCAGGCAACATCGTACTTGGCAGCGTCAGCCAGTATATTTAACTTATCCTGAAGAGAGAGAGTTCCTGTTGCAGTATTCATGTCATGTACCTCCTGAAATAATCTGCATAACCATGCATCGAATATATGTTTGTTTTATGCTAGCACGTTTGTTCGAAAAAAACAAGAGCAAATCGAACAAAAGTTCGTAAAAAATCATGGCAATTTTTTGCAGGGATTTTTCCGAAAAATCATGGTAAATATGACGGTCTTTTTGTTAAGAATTTATAAAAGAATGAAAAAAATTAAGCAAAAAGCTGATTTTTACCTGTAAAAAATGAGAGCAATATGCTATAATGAATAAAAATAAGCGGAAGTGTTTCGCTGGGATTATGATCGTATCCGGTATAGGAACTGTGCCAGCGAAACTTTGTTTTTGTCTTCTCCGTTTATTGGTACTAATTTCTTAAGGAGGATTAAATGAAATGGGCAAAGAAATGATTGCAATGCTTCTTGCCGGAGGACAGGGTTCCCGCCTTTATGCCCTGACGCAGAAGCTGGCAAAACCGGCAGTTCCATTTGGCGGAAAGTATCGTATTATTGACTTTCCACTGTCGAACTGCGTGAATTCAGGAATTGACACAGTAGGTGTTCTGACACAGTACCAGCCGCTGGTGCTGAATGAATACATTGGTAATGGTCAGCCGTGGGACCTGGACAGACTGTACGGCGGCGTTCACGTGCTGTCTCCATACCAGCAGGTTTCCGGTTCCGACTGGTACAAAGGTACGGCCAATGCCATTTATCAGAACATCAACTTTATTGAAAGATACGATCCGGAGTACGTCATCATCCTTTCCGGCGACCAGATTTGCAAGCAGGATTACAGTGATTTCCTTCGTTTCCATAAAGAAAAAGGCGCAGAATTCAGCGTGGCAGTTATGGAAGTTCCGTGGGAGGAGGCTTCCCGTTTCGGTCTGATGGTAACGGACGATAACGACAAGATCACAGAGTTCCAGGAGAAACCGAAGGAGCCGAAGTCCAATCTGGCTTCCATGGGTATCTACATATTTAACTGGGATATCCTCAAAAAATACCTCATTGAAGATGAGGAAGATCCGGAATCCGAGAACGATTTTGGTAACAACATCATCCCGAATCTGTTAAAAGACGGCAGAGAGATGTACGCATATCGTTTTGACGGTTACTGGAAAGACGTTGGAACCATCCCTTCCCTGTGGGAGGCAAATATGGAGATCCTCGATCCGGAGCATAGCGGTATCAACCTGTTCGACGATGACTGGAAGATCTACAGCCGCAACAGCGGTATGCCTGGCCACAGGATCAAAGAGGGCGCTGTGATCGAGAATTCCATGATTACAGACGGATGCCGGGTAGCCGGAGAAGTGAAACATTCCATCCTTTTTGCAGGCGTAAAAGTAGAAGAAGGCGCTGTAGTGGAAGACGCCGTTGTTATGGGCGGAACCATTATCAAATCCGGTGCGGTTGTAAAACACTGTATCGTAGCAGAGAACGTTATCATCGGTGAGAACGCGCAGGTAGGCGCTATGCCGACAGAAGAAGAGTCCGGCGTGGCAACGATCGGCGCTGGTATCTACATCGGCGACAATGCAAAGATTGGCCCGAATGCCATGATTGATGAAAATGTAAAGGATGGTGAAGAACAATGGTAATGTCCAACAAGAGCGTACTGGGAATCATTTTCCCGAACATTTATGATAAACTTGTACCGGAGTTGACCAGCGAGCGTCTGATGGCTTCCATCCCGTTCGGAGGCCGTTATCGTATGATCGACTTTCTGTTATCCAGCATGGTAAACTGCGGCATTGACAATATTTCTATTCTGGTCCGCGAGAATTACTTCTCCCTGACAGACCACCTGGGCTCCGGCCGTGAGTGGGATCTGGTGAGAAAAAAAGGCGGCCTGAATATTTTCCCTCCGTTCGCGCAGAAGAGCATGAACGTATACGGCGGACGTATCGAGGCGATCGCAGGTATCCTCGGATTCCTTCGTTCCCAGAAAGAAAAATATGTGGTGATGGCCGACACAAATATCGCCATGAACTTTGATTTCAACGCTATGATCGACGCACACATTGCTTCCGGCGCGGATATCACAGTTTCTTACAAGAAAGAAGAGCTCCCGGCAGATCTCCAGACGATGAGAGACGACTCCAGCAAGGGAACTTACTATACATTTGATATGGACGAAGAGGGCAGGATCAACGGCATCCACATCAACTCTCAGAAGTCCGGTGTACAGAATTACGGCATGAACGTTTATGTGATGGAGAGAGAGCTTCTGATCGATACCATCAACACCGCATTCATCGGCGGCGGCGTGTACTTTGAGAGAGATATCCTTCTGCCTCATCTTGAGGATATGAAGATCTGCGGTTACGAGTATACCAGATATACTTCCCGTATTCTCAGCCTGAGAGGATACTTCGATGAGAACATGAAGCTTCTCGATGATGAGAATCTGGACGCTCTGTTCTCCGGACATTCCATCTACACCAAGATCCGTGACGACAACCCGACCAGATATATCGGCGACGCCAAGGCATCCAACGTGATGATCGCAGACGGCTGCGTCATCGAGGGCGAAGTGGAGAACAGCATCCTGTTCCGTGGCGTTAAGATTGGTAAGGGAGCCAAAGTAAAGAACTGTATCCTCATGCAGGATACCGTTGTGGAAGACGGCGTGGACATCGAATATGTCATCACGGACAAAAAGGTTACGATCACAGAGAATAAACATCTGAACGGAACCGATTCCTTCCCTGTTTTTGTTGCGAAGAGACAGACCGTATAGATCTCTTTTCCCGGACAGGAACCTTAAAATAAAAGAATATATCTGTAAATGTACAGGAAACAGACGATCACTTTTCTGATACATTTACTGTTAAAAAAGCTGCTGCTTCGCGCGAAAGTCAAAGACTTCTGCCGGGGCGGCAGCTTTTTTCGCGGATTGCAAAGTTTTAGACTTTACGAAAGCAAAGGGGACAGTTTATAATAAGAAAATAGAACCGGTGTTCTGAAAATGCAAAGGATTACATTGATAGATGAAAGGATATGTAACATGGAAGCAAGAGAAGTATTAAATCGTGTGAAAAGCGGAGAAATCTCCGTGGAAGAAGCCGAGAAATATTTTAAAAGAGAACCTTATGAGGAACTTGGATATGCAAAACTGGACCTTCACCGGGAAGTGCGCTCCGGCTTCCCGGAAGTCATTTACTGCAGCGGCAAGCCGGACGACTACCTTGTCTCGATTTATCAGAAAATGTACGAACACAACGGGGAGGTTTTCGGCACCCGCGCCAGCCGTCACCAGTATGAGCTGGTAAAAAAAGTCGTGCCAGCCGTCACTTACGATGAGATCTCACACATTTTAAAGGCGGAAAAGCCGGACAAAGCGCACATTGGCTGTGTCGCCGTCTGTACCGCCGGTACTGCGGACATTCCGGTGGCGGAAGAGGCTGCGCAGACTGCCGAATACTTTGGCACCCATGTGGAGCGCATCTTTGATGTGGGCGTCAGTGGTATCCACCGGCTTCTGTCCCGGGTGGAAACTATTCAAAGCGCCAACTGTGTGGTCGCCGTGGCAGGCATGGAGGGCGCCCTTGCCAGCGTCCTCGGCGGACTGGTTTCCAACCCGGTCATCGCCGTGCCGACCTCCGTGGGCTACGGCGCCAGCATGAACGGTCTGTCCGCTCTCCTCACGATGATCAACTCCTGCGCCAACGGCATCGCCGTGGTCAATATCGACAACGGCTATGGCGCCGGATATATGGCGACCCAGATCAATCGGCTGGCGGAGCGGAAGCCTCGGGAGTAAATGGCAAAGCTTAGAACCTGGACGTTTACATTGCAAAATCGATATAATAGAAAGGATACGATATGCCACAAAATGACAGAAGAGAACGTGGACAAAATGACCGAGTAGAAAATGATATGGCACAAAAAGCCTTTGCGAAGTTGGAGCTTCTGAAAACATGGTTCCGGGAAAAAGACAGAGTCGCCATCGCCTTCTCCGGCGGAGTGGATTCCGCCCTCCTGTTAAAAGCTGCCTGTGACGCGCTGCAAAATAAAAACAATACGGATGAGACGAATCCGGGGAATCGGGACAGTGTTGGCGATACTGTGTGTGAACAGGAAAAAGTGCTTGCCATCACGGCAGATTCCCGGGTATTTCCGGGCAGAGAGCGAACAGAATCCATCGAATTCTGCAAAAGTCTCGGGTGCCGCCAGATCATTTTCCGATTCGGCGAGATGGAAGTTCCCGGATTTGCCGATAACCCGCCGGATCGCTGCTACATTTGCAAGACAGCGCTTTTTACCCGCATGAAAGCCATCGCGGCCGAGAACGGCATGGACATCCTGGCGGAAGGCTCCAACATGGACGATCTGGGCGATTACCGTCCGGGACTCCGCGCCATCGCGGAACTCCACGTTGAAAGTCCGCTGAGGGAAGTGGGCCTCACCAAAACAGAGATACGTTTCCTCTCAAAAAAACTGGGACTGCCCACCTGGCAGAAACCGTCCTTCGCCTGCCTCGCCTCCCGCTTTGTCTACGGTGAGACAATCACCGAAAAGAAGCTTGCCATGGTGGAACAGGGTGAACAGCTTTTATTCTCCCTCGGTTTCCATCAGTTCCGGGTACGCATCCACGGCACTCTCGCCCGCATCGAGCTGCTGCCGGAGGAGATGGACAGACTCCTTGCCCCGGCGCTTAGGAAAGAAATCGCAGAGAAGTTCCGGAAGTTTGGATTCTCCTATGTGACCTTGGATCTGCAGGGGTATCGGACGGGGAGTATGAATGAGGGGATAGAGAAGTAAGAAGAGAGGATGGAAAAATAGGGATATTTTAAAACAGATAGTATCCATATGCTTTCTGCAAGAATGTTGCCAATTGGCATGAGCCTGTCAGGTAGTTTCGTTGATTGTTTTATCGAAATCGAGGTAAGGTGAATGAAGAAGATTTCTGATTATCAAAAAGAGTTCTCAGAAGAATTAAGGGAGCTAGAAGAGCGTCTCTCCCAGATTGAAAAGCGTCTGGAGGAACTTCCTCCTGAGACTGTTCTCATCAAAAAAATAAAGGGGAAGCCGTATTATTATCGGCAGTTCAGACAGGGTGGAAAGACAGAAAGTAAGTCATTAGGTGCGGTGAAGCCGGGGAACATTGCGGAGGAAGAGAGGCTGATCATAGAGCGAAAACAGCTTTTGGATGAGCGAAAAGAGCTGCTGGCTCTGCGCGGTATATTGCAGAGGGCAGAAAAGGCTTTGAAAAAAGAAATAGATAAAAAGCCGATGCTGGAAGATTACTCTTTCGAGGTGTACTGGAAAGATGAGCTTACGGCGAAAGTGAGGGTAAAAGGGAAAGATGTCTATGTTTCCAGTTACTCGAATCAGCCTGGAAAGCGACTCTTTCCGGCAGGAAAGCTCAGCCGTTTTCAATTGAGTGAAATTCTGAAGACCAGGTGCTGGGATGAGGGCAGACCAGATATTAAAAAGTTGCTTCGTGTTCGCGGCATAGAGGAGTACAACCCTCTGGCAATCGTCCGAAAGACCCATGGCGTCAGTTGGAATGACTTTATTTGGATACGGTTTCCGGGAGAGAAACTGACAGCGAAGGATGTGCTGGTGAGGTGAGGATATGTTTCATGAATATTTAAGTGAAAGCGATATTGTGGTAATGGACGGAACCAGCGAAGGGACACAAATTAAATATAGAAAAGGAGATTATTGGTATAAAGAAGATAATCGGGGAAGAGAGGGCCTGACAGAATATCTTGTGTCACATTTTCTGACATTTACGGATTTGCAGCCTGAGGAATACGTTTTGTATGAACAGGGATACATTAACGGGGAGAGGGGATGCCGCAGTAAAAATTTTTTGATGGAACATGAATCGCTACTTACATTTTATCGCCTGTACTATTCAGAGTTTGGTGGTAATCTGGCAGAACGGCTGGCTAAGATACCGACTATGGAAGAACGGATCGCGTTTACGCTCAAGATGGTTCGCAGCATTACCGGATTGGATGTGACAGATTATCTCAAAAAAGTATTGATGCTGGATATGGTAGTTTTAAATGAAGACCGCCATGTAAATAATCTCGCAGTGATTTTTGATGGTAGTAAGTTTCGGCCAGCGCCGATTTTTGATAACGGTATTTCACTTCTGACAGCGAATGTCAGTGTGAACTGGCATTTTCCAGTGGAAGAAAATGTAAAGAGGGTCATAGCCAGACCGTTTTCCGGTTCCCACGAGAAAATGTATGAATACTTTGGAAAAGGATTCTCTGTAGATTGGGACGGCTTTCTGTATTGGCTGGACGGACAGGAAGAAACGAAAGAAAAAGAAGTGTTTCTATATCAGGCAAAACGGTATAGGAATGATAAACTTGACCTGGAAGGAAATGAACTTAGGGAAAATGGGAGGATTGTATGCAAAAAGTGATGTTGAGAAAATGTTTTGGCGCAGGCGTTCTGGCGAGCTGCCTGACTGTGGCTGTGACTTTGGTGCAGCCGGTTTTGGCGGCGGATGCGGGCAGTTTACGGGAAAGTGGTTCTGCTGCCGCGGCAAATGCGCGGGACGCCGGAGCGCAGGAAATGCGTGTGCAGGCTAAGAAGATGAGCAAAAAGAACTGGTATAAGAAGGTGATGAAGAAGCGGAAAGGCAGCTATAAGGTGCGGTGCTGGAATTACGGCTATTCTTACCGATATAAGAAGATTCGGACAAAGCTGTCGGAGTATGATTATTATAATGTGGCGGACGTCAACGGAGATGGGACCAGCGAGCTTTTGCTCTCTACCAGTTCCACGGGAAGAGGGTTTAAGTCCCGGGTGCTTGTCCTTACATTTCGTAAAGGAAAGGTGAAGCCGCTGATGGCTTTTGAGGAATTGAGGAACGGCCTGTTCCTGCGCGATGGAAAGCTGTACGCGCAGGTGGGCGGCAGTACGGAGAGTATTATCACCGGATATAAGATCAATAAGGGAAAGGCGAAGCAGTTTGTGAAGTTGGAGCGGCTTAGGAGATGGCCGGATGGAAGCCGGTACGCAGTGACGACGTACTGGAAGAACGGAAAGCAGATCAGCGAAGCGCAGTATAATGCGGAGTGCCAAAAGACGGTGGCATATCAGACGCCGCTTGGTTTTGTACCGATTCGATGATCGGGAGCTTTATAAAAGGCAGTAGATACCGGATGGAGAGGAAGAATCTTTCATGTATACCTATGATGAGTTAAAGAATTTTGTGGATCACTGCGGGCGCTGTCCGCTGGCGCGGACAAGGAACCGGGCGGTGATGGGGCGGGGCAACCTCCGGTCACCGGTTTTGTTTATCGCGGAGGGAGCCGGCAGGAATGAGGACAGGGACGGGATACCCTTTACCGGACAGTCGGGACAGGTGTTTGACCGGCTGCTGAGGGAGATTGGCATGACGAGGGAGGATGTGTATATTACCAACATCGTCAAGTGCCATCCGCCGGGAAATCGGGATCCGAAACCGGAGGAACAGGAGGCGTGTATCCCGTATCTGAAATATGAGACGCTGCTTCTTCGGCCGAAGATGATCGTCTGTCTGGGACGGGTGGCTGCGCAGCGGATCATCCGGCCGGATTTCCGTATCACGAGAGAGCACGGCAGTTTCCTTCTGCGGAAGGGGGTATGGCTCACGGCGGTTTACCACCCGTCAGCTATTCTCCGGGATGATACGAAGTATCCGGAAACGGTGGTGGATTTTCGGGCGATCAAAAAAAGGCTGATGTGAAGTCAGCCTTTTTTCTTGCCCTTATTTCTTGCGATTGCTCTCGTAGTCTTTGAGGGCCGCCAGCGCTTTCTTTGACAGCGGATAGAGCATAAAGATGTTAAATACTGTCATCAATCCGACACCCACATCGCCTAAGTCCCATACGACCGAGTAGGCGGCCAGTCCGCCGATAAAGAGCATGATAAGCGCCAGTATCTTGTAGATGGTCTGGGACGTCCAGTTATCGCCGAACAGGTACGCCACGTTGGAGCGGGCGTAAAAGAGAACGCCGATGAAAGTGGAAAAACTGAACAGGAAGATGATCACGGCGATGAAGATGACGCCGAATTCTCCCAGGTGATACTGCATGGAAGTCTGCAGCAGATCCATTCCTTCCAGTCCCCGTGTGAGTTTTTCCGGAGTGAGCAGCATGATCATGGCGGTGCAGCTGCAGATTAATATGGTGTCGATAAATACGCCGAGGGCCTGGGAAAGACCGACTTTTGCCGGATGATCTGTCTCCGCGGTGGCAGCGGCGCACGGAGCGGAACCGGAACCGGCCTCGTTGGAGAACAGTCCCCGCTTGACGCCGTTCATCACGACGGCGCCGAATCCGCCGGCGGCTACCTGGCGAAGTCCGAATGCCTCGGAGAAAATGCGTCCGAAGACAGAGGGCAGGAGGTCAATGTTGACGATGATGAGGATGATCGTCATCAACAGATAGATGCCAGCCATGATCGGTACCATGATGTCCAGCACCCGGACGGTGGCATTTTTGCGAAGAACGATGACCGCACCCAGGATGACCAGGACGATGGTGGTGTACAGCGGCGGAATATGGAATGCATTTTCAAAAGCGGATGTCACGGAGTTGCTGACCACCTGGCTGATGCCGAACCAGCAGATCAGACCGGAGAGGGCAAACAGCACGGACAGTGGCACATAACGACGTTTTTTACCGCTTCGCTCCTCAAAATATTTATGAATATAGTAAGCAGGACCGCCCCGCCATCCGCCGTAGAGCGGGTCTTTTTCTTTGTAGAGCTGGGCGAGAGTTGCCTCGATAAATGCGGTGGACGAGCCGATGATGGCAGTCACCCACATCCAGAAGACAGCGCCGGCGCCCCCGGCGGAGATGGCGGCAACCACGCCCACCAGATTGCCCATGCCGACACGGGTCGCCGTGGACACGATCAATGTCTGGAGAACAGACAGCGCGCTGTTTTTTTCATCTTTTCTGCCGATCACAGCGGCGACCATATCTTTGAACAGACGCACAGGGAGAACCTTCGTGCGGATGGTGAAGTAGATCCCTGTGGGAATCAGCAGGATCACCAGGATGGACAGCGGAAGCGTTCCGCCGCCGGGAAGGGGAAGATAGAATAAGTCTCCCCACAAAAAATTGTAAACAGTCTCGATTAATGTAACCATACTTTCCTCCATAAGAAAGAGCCGCGGGAAGAAATTGCCCTTACGACTCTCAACGAAAATGAAAACTTTTGTATTTTACGGCTGTAATGCGCTTTAACGATAAAAAGCGCATTACAGAGAGTATATAATTTCTTTTGGCATTTGTAAAGAAAATCCTGTACTTGTCTCTGCATTTTTTACACCCGTTTTATCTTTTCGGAGAAAATGTATGACGAAAACCCTCTGACTTGGCGTGGAAAAAGATGCTTTGATATGCTATTATTTTATACGATGGTATCAGAAAGAGAAAGTGCATAAGCACGCAGCTATCTGTGTATTCAGGGGGACAAAATGCTTTTTGGTTCTTAATATCAAGTATATATTGTAGTAGAAAGGAAAACAAACGATGGCAAAAACACTTTACCTGGAATGTAATTCCGGGATCAGCGGAGATATGACGGTGGCGGCCCTCCTCGATTTGGGCGCCAGCGAAGAAGTTCTGATGGAAGCGCTGGACAGTATTCCGGCGGACGGATTTTCCGTGGAAGTAACCAGGGTCAGGAAGTCCGGTGTGGACTGCTGCGATTTTGCGGTGCTTCTGGATGAAGAGCACGAGAATCATGATCACGATATGGAATATCTGCACGGGCATCCGCGCGAACATCATCACGCGGAGGAACCCGGGCATGATCACGGGCATCACCACGAAGAAGACCATGGACATGATCACGGGCATCACCACGAAGAAGACCATGGACATGATCACGAACATCACCATGAAGACGACCATGGACATGATCACGGGCATCACCACGGGGAAGAACACGAACATGTTCATGAACATACCCATCATCATGCTCACCGGGGAATGAAAGAGATACGGGAGATGATCGCCGCCACGAAGATGACGCCTCACGCCAGAGAGCTGGCGCTGCGGATTTTTGAGATCATCGCGGAGGCAGAGGCGAAAGCCCATGCGGTTCCGGTGGAGCAGGTGCATTTTCATGAGGTGGGGGCCATTGATTCCATTGTGGATGTGGTGGCAGCGGCGGTCTGCCTGGATAATCTGCACATTTCTGAGGTGATCGTTCCGAAGCTCTGTGAGGGCACGGGGACAGTGCGCTGCCAGCATGGCGTGCTGCCGGTACCGGTGCCGGCGGTGGCAAATATTGTGGCAAAGAGCGGTCTTTGTCTGGAGATCATGGACGTGCAGGGAGAGTTTGTGACGCCGACAGGCGCGGCTATCGCGGCGGCAGTTTGGACGGGAAGTGAGCTGCCGAAACGGTTTAAGATCGACAGAATCGGTCTTGGCGCCGGCAAACGTACCTATGAACGGCCGAGTATCTTGCGGGCGATGTTGATCGAGCCGGAGGCGCAGGATGATGGTATGACGAAGGGAAGCACTGCGCCGCAAGTCGGTGAGACATTACAGGAAAACGCTGCGGCCCGGAAGAACATTTCCGATCCGAAAGACATCATCTGGAAGCTGGAGACAAATATTGACGACTGTTCCGGCGAGGTGCTCGGCTATGTGATGGAGCTGCTCTTTGAGGCAGGTGCCCGGGACGTGCATTATTATCCGGTGTTTATGAAGAAGAATCGTCCGGCATGGCAGATGAACGTGATCTGCGATGAGAGAGACATTTCACGGATGGAAGAAATCATTTTCCGTGAGACGACGACCATCGGCATCCGCCGGATGCAGATGGAGCGGACGGTGCTTGCAAGGGAAAACCGGGAGGTGGACATGAGCGCCGGAAGGGTGCAGGTGAAGGTCTGCCGGTATGGAAATGTGACAAAGTATTATCCGGAGTATGAGAGTGTGAAAAGGCTGAGTCGGGAGACCGGGCGCAGTTACCAGGACATTTATCAGGACACTGTTTCTGCGTGCCGGACGACGGAGAAAAGGTAACGTTCCTTATCTGCGGTAAGGCTTATCAATCTGAAGTTATGGATCATAAAATATAGTAGATCAGGGAGGAAAAATCATGGCATATTTAGGAGAAGAAATTAAGAAACTTGGGTTTGGTCTGATGCGTCTGCCGATGAAAGGCGATGCGATCGATCTGGAGCAGACAAAGGCGATGGTGGACCGTTTTATGGAGGAAGGATTTACTTATTTTGATACGGCGTGGGCGTATGCCGGCAGCGAGGACGCCATCCGGCAGGCGCTGGTGGAGAGATATCCGAGAGAGTCTTTCCAGCTCGCCACGAAAAATGCCGCCTGGATCAACTGCAAGACGAGAGAGGAGGCGATCGCGCAGTTTGATACCTCGTTAAGACAGACCGGCGCCGGATACTTTGATTTTTATCTGCTTCATAATCTGGGCGAACATCGGACGAAGTTTTTTGACGACTTTGATATGTGGAGCTTTGTGCGGGAGAAAAAAGAAGAAGGGCTGATCAGGCATATCGGCTTTTCCTTCCATTCCACACCGCAGGAGCTCGATAAGATTCTGACCAGACATCCGGAGATGGAGTTCGTACAGTTGCAGATCAACTATGGCGACTGGGAGAACCCGGCCATCCAGTCAAGAGCCTGCTATGAGGTGGCAAGAAAACATGGCAAGCCGGTCATTATCATGGAACCGGTCAAGGGTGGAATGCTCGCCAATCCTCCGGAATCTGTGCAGGAGATTTTCCGGAAAGCGGAGCCGGATTCTTCCTGTGCTTCCTGGGCGCTTCGATTTGCGGCAGACCTTGACGGCATCATCACGGTACTTTCCGGCATGAGCAATATGGAGCAGATGGAAGATAACTTATCCGTCATGAAAAACTTCAACGGGCTTTCGGAGGAAGAGAGAAAGACGCTTGATGAGGCGCGGGAGGCTTTAAATAAAATCCCTCTGATCCCGTGTACTTCCTGTAACTACTGCGCCAAAATCTGTCCGCAGGACATCGGCATTTCCGGTTCCTTTACGGCCATGAATTATCTTACTTTGTATAAAGATAAGGCAGCGGCGAAACATCAGGAAGACTGGCTGGTGAGCGGTCATGGACGCAAACCGGCGTCCGAGTGCATCAAATGTGGAAAATGCGAGGTAGTCTGTCCACAGCACATTTCCATTCGTGAGGAACTTGTGCGGGTGACAGAAAGTCTGGCATGATCTGTCCGTACGGGCGATTGCCATCAGAGGGTGTGACAGAAAACAGAGAAGAAAATGGGGGACGACATGTCCGTCAACATGCGTCTTGTGCCCAACCCGGGAGATGGCATTGTCGCCGCCATCGCGGACTTTTTACATAAGGATATAGGTTTTGCGAAGAACCTGTTTGACCTTGTGAACATTTCCATGACGTTTGTGATCGGTATTGTTTCCGGACATTTTCTGGTCGGTATCGGCGTGGGGACGATCTTTGCCGTGATCGGTGTGGGAAGAGTGGTCGCGGTGTTCAATCATCTGTGCAAAGGCCGTATGGATGTGCTGTCCGGAATTGCGGACAAGACCGATCGCGGCATCCATGAGGAAGCCTGCCCGGAGCAGGCGTGAAGGTGTCAGAGAGCACAATAGGAGAGAGAAAATGAATGAAGAAATGAAGCGCTCTGTCAGCAAAGGCAAGAGTGCCTCCGATGGTCTGCCGGAAGACAGGCCGGAGAATGTACAGACAAAACATCAAGGTGGCAATGGTGAGGAGAATCCGCTGGGAGCGGAACCGGTCTCCAGCCTTATGGTACGTTTTGCCGTGCCGAGTATTGTGGCGATGCTGGTCAGCGCTCTTTACAATATCGTGGATCAGCTTTTTATCGGGCAGGCAGTGGGAACGCTGGGAAATGCGGCGACCAACGTGGCATTTCCGCTGACCACTTCCTGTGTGGCGCTGGCATTGATGTTCGGCATCGGCGGCGCTTCCTGTTTTAATTTAAATATGGGAAGAGGAAACAAAGAGCAGGCGATCTATTTTGTAGGAAATGCATTGGTCTGTCTGGCGGGCAGCGGTCTGCTGCTCTGTATCCTGACGCAGATTTTTATGGAGCCGCTGCTGATCTTGTTTGGCGCGCCGGACAATGTGTTGCCTTATGCAAAGACGTATGTGAGGATTACGGCGGTGGGATTTCCGTTTCTGATTCTGACCACTGGCGGCTGTCATCTGATTCGTGCCGACGGCAGCCCGCAGATGGCGATGATCTGCAACCTGACGGGAGCTATTATTAACACGATTCTGGATGCCATGTTTACCATGGTCTTCCACTGGGGGATGGCCGGAGCCGCCATCGCGACCGTCATCGGTCAGGTTGTTTCTGCAATTATTGTGGTGCGTTATCTGCTGCATTTTAAGACGATGCCGCTGCTGTCGGAACACTTCCGTCTGCAGGCGGTGTATGTGAAGCGGACGGCACAGATCGGTCTTGCGTCCTTTTTCAACCAGATTGCCATGATGGTCGTGCAGGTGGTGCTCAACAATTCGCTGACCTATTATGGTGCCCGTTCCATTTACGGGGAGGCGATTCCGCTGGCCTGCGCCGGCATCGTCATCAAAGTGAATCAGGTCTTTTTCTCCATTGTGATCGGGCTGGCACAGGGAAGCCAGCCGGTGGAGAGCTTTAACTACGGAGCGGAAAAATACGACCGTGTGTGGAAGGCTTACCGTCTGGCGGCCACGGCAGGCGTCATTATCTCGGTGATTTCTTTCGCGCTGTTTCAGATATTTCCGAGGCAGATCCTGTCCCTCTTCGGCACGGGAACAGCAGAATACTTTGAATTTGGTGTGCGGTTTTTCCGCATTTACCTGTTCTTTATCTGGCTGGATGCGCTGCAGCCGATCACATCCACCTTCTTTACGTCCATCGGCAAACCGGCGAAAGGTATTTTCCTGTCTCTGACCAGACAGATCATTTTCTTTGTGCCGCTGCTTTTGATCCTTCCGGTCTTTCTGGGAGTGGACGGATGTATTTATACCGGGCCGATTGCAGACTTCGTGGCGGCGATGGTCACCATTGTGATGGCAGTTCTGGAGTTTCGCAAGATGCCAAAGACGGCGGTAATCCGGGAATATGGCAACAGATGATAAGAAATGTACAGGGATGTACATGTTCACAGTTCGCGGCCAGAACCTGTCTGTGCCCAGAACGTCATCTGTGCTGCGTAAAGTTGCCTGTTGCATGCGTTCTCCGGTATTCCCCCGGTGTGCAGCCGTACCATTTTCGGAAGTAGCGGATATAAGTGCTGGCAGAGGCAAAGCCGGTGTCAGACGCAATCTGTGTGACAGGATGGTTCGTGTCTGTTAAAAGTGCCGTACTCATGTGCAGACGATATTTGATGAGATATTGATACGGCGGTTCGCCCACGAATCTGTGAAAGCAGCGCAGGCACTCAGTCTTGCTGATGTGAGCGGCCGCGGCGATCTCCGTGACAGATATTTCTTCCTTATAATATGTGTGAAGGAAGGAAAGCATTTCGCGAATGCGCGCATACTCTCTCGTGGGCGCATTGGCCGGCAGCTCCGGCAGCACATCAAGAAATTCCTGCCAGAGAGAGACTAAAGCCACGCTCAGGGCGTATTCCCGGCGTGGTTCTTTTTTTATGGGAGAAGAGGGGGCGTCTGTACATTTTCCGGAAACACTGCCTTGCCGGGCGGAAGCCGATTGGGAGTCGAAAGCGAAATACCGGTCATCCAGAGCGCGGACAGCCCGAAGCACAGCGGCATGATTTTCTTCCTTTAACAGAAAATGTGTAAAGCCCGGATGATAGAGAATGGCATGGACATCCCGTTTTTCCATGATACTGCCTGGAAAAAAGCTGAGCATCCGCTCCGGAATAAGAAAACTGTGATACCGACAATCTTCCTTTTCCGTCGTTTTGTGGGGAACCATCCGATTGATAAACAGACACTCCCCGGCGCACAGATCAAGGCCTTCATCGTAAACTTGTGTGTGAATGACGCCCTGCAAAACGAAAATAAACTGTACTTCCTCATGCCAGTGGAGTACCCGGAACCCTTCATTAGAAGGTGTACATACCTGGCTGGCGACATCAAGCACCAAAAGAGGAAAGTCCCCGCCGTCATGGGGATTGTGAGAATAAATGGGAGAAGACATAATAACTCCTTTGTGATAGTATTTCTGTTACGATTTTGGTTCTTTTTTTCTATATTATAGGTGTAAATCCCCTATTATACAAGGAAAAAAGACGGTAATATGACATATGGGAAGAGGATGAGGGAAAGTGCCGGGCTGTTGCCAAAGACTTTCCCTCACACTATGGAATATCAGGAGGAAACTATCATGATCATTGACGGAAATGAAATTGAAAAAGCTGCCATGAAGGAATTTCACAGAGGAAACCGGAAAGAAGGTCTGCGAATCCAGGAAGAATTCGCCTCCGCCTTTCGGGAAGAGTACAAAGAAAAAGACCACTGTCCCTGCAAAAAAGCCTGCCGCTATCACGGCAACTGCAAGGAATGTGTCGCCATCCACCGGGCGCATCAGGAACATGTGCCAAACTGCCTGCGACCGATGCTCAACCAGAAAATCCGCCTGCTGTCAGAACTGACCGAGCATACCATTGCAAATGAGGTGGAAGCGCCGGAAGAAGTGACAGTGGGGAGTTGTAAAGGTGATAACAGACTTCTCATATAACAGACGATGCCATTTGTTCTCATACAGTTCCTCCCGACTCGACCCTCACTCGGGCTACTGACATTTTCTGATCAACAGTGAGAAATCACCTTGCGATTTCTCACTGCTTTCTCCAAGTCTTAGCCAGCCCTCCCTCACAGCTCGCGGTCGGAAACTGTATGCACTTCAAATGGCATCTGTATATGGGGAAAATCTGTTTCATCTTTACAAGAATCCTGTGTATGTTGGCAAAACAGCAGGCTATAGACATAGATAATTGTTTTGTCGAGGGGATAAGAAACAGATAATTTTACACAGCACAGATGACGTTCCGGACACAGACAGACTTCGACTGCGAGCTGTGAGCGAGGACGGTCATATTCCCCGCATAGCTGAGCCTGTCGTTCCGTCTGAGTGAGGGCCGAGCAGGAGAAACTGTCTGTGCTCCAGCGTCATCGTCTGTGTTACAGGTTATCTTTCTTATCACCGCGATAAATCCCCATTTTGAGCGAGAAAACTCTCTCGTTTTATGTTATAATACCCCCGACACATTTTTTGTGCCGGGATTTATAATGATAAGAATTTCCCGGGGATTCTTTGTTATGGAAAGTTTTTCGACGGGAAATCAATGGTTTGTTCTGCAGAGAGGAAAGGAATATGAAGAAAGAAAACTGGAAGGCGCTTTTGCCGATTGGGGTATTTCTGGTACTGTATCTGGGGCTGGGGATTTTGTTTGAGTATGTGATGAAGATACCGATGGGGTTTTACAATGTGCCGATCGTTGTTTCGTTCCTGGCCGCTTTGCTGGTGGCCTGTGTGCAGAATCCGAAGCTGGATTTTGACCGGAAGCTGGAGATCATGGCAAAGGGAGTGGGCGATAAAAATATCGTGACCATGATCCTCATTTTTCTGGCGGCCGGTGTGTTTGTGGGCGTAGTGGGAAGGAGTAGCGCGGAGAGTGTGGCTTACTGCCTGCTGTCGCTGATCCCGGCGCAGTATGCGGTGGTTGTGTTGTTCGTGGTCAGTGCGTTTGTATCTCTGGCCATGGGAACATCGGTGGGGACGATCACGTTGCTGACGCCTATCGCGGTGGCCGTGTCGGAGGCGTCCGGATTTGGGGCGGCTTCCTGCGTGGGCGCTGTGGTGGGGGGAGCCATGTTTGGCGATAACCTGTCTTTTATCTCCGATACGACGATCGCGGCCTGCAACGGGCAGGGCTGTGCGATGCGGGATAAGTTCCGGGCTAACTTTAAGATCGCCCTGCCGGCGGCGCTGGCGGCCATGGTTGTCATCTTCTTTGTGACATCAGGAAATGTACCGGAAGGCCGGATCGTACAGGATTACAATCTGATTCAGGTGATCCCATATCTGCTGGTGCTGGTGGGAGGTATCGCCGGCGTCAATGTTTTTGTGGTGCTTTTGATCGGTATCGTGTCCGGCGCGGCGATCATACTGGCGACGGGAAATGTCTCCGGTGTTGACCTGCTTGCCAACATGGGCTCCGGCGCGTCAGGAATGTACGAGACGATCATGGTGACGATCCTTGTGTCAGCCATCGGCGGTCTCATCGGAGAGTACGGCGGATTTGAAGCATTGCTGCATTTTATTAAGAGAGTATTCCGGAGCCGTAACGGCGGCAAACTGGGAATCGGCCTGCTGGTTGGCGCGCTGGATATCGCCACAGCTAACAATACGGTGGCCATCGTCATGGCGAATCCGATTGCGAAGGACATGTCGGAGGAGTATGGAATCACACCGCAGAATACGGCCTCCATCCTCGACACATTTTCGTGCATTTTCCAGGGAGTGATCCCTTACGGCGCGCAGATGCTCATCGCCCTGTCGGCGTCAGCGGAGCTTGGCTGTGAGCTGTCGGGCTTTGATGTGATGCCGAATCTGATCTATCCGTATATGCTGCTCATCAGTTCTCTGATTTTTATGTTTTTTGTGCCGGATAAAAAGGCGCAGAGATAAGGTTGGAACATGGTGGATTGTGCGTGGAGAAATACGAAAAGTAGAAAAAAGTCTTGCCAAGGCTTAGAAAAAGAGTATAATAGATAAATGTAAGGATTCTTACACAATTGAAAACGGGGAGCTTGCGTATCAAGCAGGCTGAGAGGAGACTGAATCGTCTCGACCCTTTACCTGATTTGGATAATGCCAACGTAGGGATATAAGTACGAAGGATTTCGGCGGATATGTCAGATTGGCATATCCGCCTTTTGGCGTTTTATGACAGAATCAGGCGGCGCTGCCAGACGGCAGCAAACCATCAACCCGGCGGTCGTGAGGCTGTACGATCAGATAAAAGGAGGAAATGAGATGTTTGGAAACTGTCTTGATAATGTGAGAAAAAATGTACCGTTAGTGCATAATATCACCAATTATGTGACGGTAAATGATGTGGCAAATGTACTGCTGGCCTGCGGCGGCAGTCCGATCATGTCCGATGATCCGAGGGATGTGGTGGATATCACTTCCATCTGCGGTGGACTGAATATCAATATCGGAACGCTGAACGAGAGAAGCATTGCGGGGATGTTCGCCGCCGGAAAGCGTGCCAATGAACTGGATCATGTGGTTCTTCTGGACCCGGTGGGCGCAGGAGCCAGCGCGCTTCGGACGGATACGGCGGTTCAGATTATGGATGAGATTGAGCTGACAGCGATCCGGGGGAACATTTCGGAGATCAAGACGCTGGCGCTTGGCAGCGGCACCACAAAAGGAGTGGACGCTGACGTGGCGGATGCGGTGACGGAAGAGAATCTCACCGAAGCGGTCGCTTTTGTCAAAGAATTTGCCCAAAAAGCCGGCTGCATCGTGGCGATCACCGGAGCCATCGACCTGGTCAGCGACGGGGAGACTTGCTATGTCATCCGAAACGGACGCCCGGAGATGGGAAGGATCACCGGAACCGGATGTCAGCTTTCCGGTATGATGACCGCATTTCTTGTGGCTAACCCGGACAATCAGACAGAGGCGGCGGCAGCGGCAGTCTGCGCCATGGGCCTTGCCGGGGAGATCGGCTGGAGCCGGATGCGGGAAGGAGACGGCAACGCCACCTACCGGAACCGGATCATTGACGCCATCTACAACATGGACGGCGCAGCTCTTGACGCGGGCGCCCGGTATGAGATCCGGTGAGATATGGATCGTGTGGCAAATGTGACACATTTAGGACGATCGGGACAGATCATGCAATCAATGGGAACGGACAAGGACATCGGGTATAGAAGAAGGAAAGGAAGACAGGGATGAGAGTCGATAAAAAAGATCTGCTTTTATATGCGGTCACGGACAGAAGCTGGCTGGGCAGCCACACGCTGTATCAGGATGTGGAGGCAGCCATCAAAGGCGGAGCTACCTTTATTCAGCTTAGGGAAAAGAATCTGGATGAGGCACATTTTCTGGAAGAAGCAAAGGAAATCAAAGAATTGTGCAAAAGATACCAGGTTCCGTTTGTGATCAATGACAATGTGGACATTGCCCTTACCATGGACGCCGACGGCGTTCATGTGGGACAGAGCGATATGGAAGCCGGCAGCGTCCGGGAAAAGCTGGGGCCGGATAAGATCATCGGTGTGTCCGCCCAGACGGTGGAGCAGGCAGTCTTGGCGCAGCAGAGGGGCGCGGATTATCTTGGAGTCGGCGCAGTTTTTCCGACCGGTTCCAAAGACGACGCGGTGGAAGTCAGTCAGGAGACGCTGCGCGCCATCTGCGAGGCGGTGGACATTCCGGTCATCGCCATCGGCGGTATCAGCACAGGAAATGTGATGGAACTTGCCGGGAGCGGCATCTGCGGCATCGCGGTCATCAGCGCCATCTTTGCGAAGCCGGATATCGAGGCGGCGGCCAGAGAGCTGAAAGAGCGGACAGAGGAAATGCTGCACATTTCTTTCAAATTAGAAAAATAAAGGCGGAAAGAACGACAGGAAGAGAGTATTGATGACCTCAGGAATAAGGACGTCAGGAGATATTGCAAAAGAAATGTCAGAATAAGTCAGAAAAGAGGAGACAAACATGACGGGAGCAATTTTTGATGTGGACGGTACCTTGCTGGATTCCATGCCCATCTGGGAGGATGTGAGCGTCCGCTATCTGCACAGCCTTGGGGTGGAAGCGGAATGCGGTCTGTCTCGGAAACTGGAACGGATGTCTGTGGAGGAAGGGGCTGCTTATCTGAAGAAAACCTATGGGCTGGAAGAGACCCCGGAGGAGATTGCCCGCGCCACGCTGAAAATCGTGGAGGATTTTTATTTTTATGAAGCGCCGTTAAAACCGGGAGTGCGGGAATATCTGGACGAGCTGAAAGCGAGAAAAATCCCCATGGTCATCGCCACTTCCAGCGTGCGGGCTCATGTGGAAGCGGCTCTGCGGCGGCTGGGCGTCCTCGATTACTTTGCGAAGGTATTTACCTGCTCAGAGGTGGGCGCGGGAAAAACGAAGCCGCTCATCTACGAGAGAGCGGGCGCATATATCGGCGGCGATTTCCGGGAAATCGCTGTGTTTGAAGATGCCATTCATGCACTGGAGACCGCAAAGCAGGCGGGCTTTTATACGGTGGCGGTCTACGACCCGTCTGCCGGGAAGGACTGGGATCGCCTGAAAAAAGAGGCCGATGTCGCCGTGACAGATATGCGGCAGCTGATGATATAACGGCAGGCCGGACGAAACAGACAGTGTTAAAAAAGGCGGCACATTGGGGACACCACCTTGTGTCGCGTTACAAAATTAATGCGAACGAAAAAATAAAGTGTGGAAGATATCACTTTCACATCAGCCATGATTGATGCAGCGAGTGCGTCAGAAAGGAGCGAGTATGAGAACAGCATTAACAATCGCTGGCAGTGATTCCAGCGGAGGCGCCGGCATCCAGGCGGATATCAAGACAATGATCTGCAATGGCGTATACGCCATGAGTGCGATCACTGCCCTGACCGCGCAGAATACCACCGGCGTGACAGGAATTATGGACGTTTCCCCGGAGTTTTTGGGAGAACAGCTTGACAATATTTTTACGGATATCCGCCCGGATGCAGTAAAAATCGGTATGGTTTCCTCCGCAGATCTGATTATAAAGATTGCGGAGAAATTGAAAGAATATCATGCGGAGCACATTGTGGTGGACCCGGTGATGGTGGCGACCAGCGGAGCGAAGCTGATCGCAGATGACGCGGTTGCCGCTCTCAAAGAATATCTTTTGCCGATGGCAGAGATCCTGACGCCGAATATCCCGGAGACAGAAGTGTTATCGGGCATGTCCGTGCAGACGGAAGAGGATATGATCGCGGCGGCAAAAATCATCAGTGAAACTTACGGCTGTGCCGTTCTCTGTAAAGGAGGACACCAGTTAAACGACGCCAACGACCTGCTCTATCGCGACGGTTCTTATCGCTGGTTTTATGGCAGAAGGATTGACAATCCAAACACCCATGGCACCGGCTGTACGCTGTCAAGTGCCATCGCCTCCAATCTTGCCAAAGGCTATTCGCTGGATGCGTCTGTAGAGAGGGCAAAGCAATACATTTCCGGAGCCCTTGCCGCCATGCTTGACCTTGGCAGAGGCAGCGGGCCGATGCATCACGGATTTGATATCCGCAGTACATTTACTGCGGAGGCAGAAAACGCAGCGGCAAATGATGCGGTCAGCGATGCGGCTGGCTGTGTCGCCGAACCGGAGAAGACAGATCCGGAAGAGGCGACAGAGATGGCAGAGGAGTCCATGGCCGTGGAAGGGACGGCCGCCGGGAAAGGGGGCTGCCAGTGATGGAACAGAAAAGAACAGGGTTATTTGAAAATGGGCTGATCTGGTTTGGCGCGGCGGTTTCCCTGGCGGAGATTCTCACGGGAACTTATATTGCGCCTCTCGGTTTCGCAAAAGGGCTGGCCGCCATCCTCGTGGGGCATCTCATCGGATGTATCCTGCTGTTTCTTTCGGGAGTGATTGGCGGTACGGTACGAAAAAGCGCCATGGAAAGCGTAAAGATGAGCTTCGGACAAAAGGGCAGCCTGCTGTTTGCCATCTTAAATGTATTGCAGCTGGTAGGCTGGACAGCCATCATGATCTATGACGGAGCCATCGCCGCCGACGGCATCATGCACACCGGCCGGTGGATCTGGTGTCTGGTCATCGGCGCGCTCATTATCCTCTGGATTCTGGTCGGCGTCACAAACCTTGGCAAGATCAATACCATCGCCATGGCAGCTCTGTTTATCCTGACCCTCGTGCTGTGCAAGATCATCTTTTTTGACGGCGGCGCGGCAGGAAATATCTTTTCCGGAGGGGAAGCGGCAGGGGACGCCATGAGCTTTGGCGCCGCGGTAGAACTCTCTGTCGCCATGCCATTATCCTGGCTGCCGCTCATCAGTGATTACACAAGAGAGGCAGAGCATCCGGTGAAGGCCACGGCGGTCAGCGCCGTTGTCTACGGTATCGTGAGCTGCTGGATGTACGTCATCGGCATGGGAGCTGCCATCATCACCGGGGAATCCGATATTGCCCTCATCATGGTAAAATCCGGTCTTGGCATCGCCGGACTCATTATCGTCATTTTCTCCACGGTAACGACCACATTTCTGGACGCCTATTCTGCCGGCGTGTCCGGGGAGACGATTTTTTCCGGCATCCGGGGAAAATATGCGGCGGTGATCGTAACCGTCATCGGTATCATCGGAGCCATCGTGTATCCGATGGATAACATCACGGACTTCCTTTATCTGATCGGTTCCGTGTTCGCGCCGATGATCGCCGTGCAGATCGCAGATTTCTTTCTGTTAAAAAGAAATGCGGAAAGAGAAAATGTGCAGATAGCTAACCTGGCGGTCTGGGCAGTCGGTTTTGTCATCTATCGTATCCTCATGCGCATTGACCTGCCGCTTGGCAACACGCTGCCGGATATGGTGATCACGATTCTTCTCTGCCTGATCGTGGCAAAATGTACGGGACAAAAGCAGAAATAAGATTTTTATTCCCGGTCACTGCGTGAGCGGCAACGTTTTTTTCATAAAAGCCTGCAAGTGAAAAATTTTCTTGACGGCTGAGGAAAGGCTATATTATAATAGATGCCGGAAATAAAATATCGCTAAAACATACTGTGGATTTTTCTGGGTATTGCCATTTTTCGCCACACAATCATTGAGAGGATGATTGTGTGGTTTTTTTATTTCACAGGAATTCCGACTGAACGCAGATGTCCCGAAAAGTTTACGGTTATGAAAAAATTTACAGAGAGGAGAATATGAAAGATGAATGAGACATTTATGAAAGAAAAACCGGTGCTGCCACTGCTGATCTCCATGTCCCTGCCTATGGTCATTTCCATGCTGGTCAATTCTCTTTATAATATCGTGGACAGTTTTTTCGTGGCGAAAATCAGTGAGGATGCCATGACGGCACTCTCCCTTGTTTACCCGGTACAGAATTTTATTAATGCCGTTGCCATCGGTTTTGGCGTCGGCATCAACGCGGTGATCGCGTATCATCTGGGAGCGGGAGAACCGAAGAAAGCCAACGCGGCAGCGACCTGGGGCTTCGTCCTGTCCATGATTCACGGGGCAGTGCTCCTGGTGGGGAGCATCGTGATCATCCCGACATTTCTTCGGATGTTTACTTCCGATGCGCAGGTCATTGATTACGGAATCCGCTATGCCCGGATCGCCTTTGCATTTTCCCTTGTCATCGCCGCCAGCCTCGCTTTTGAGAAAATCTTCCAGTCCGTGGGGCGGATGAAAGTGACCATGGGCGGTATGCTGGCCGGCTGTGTGACGAACATTATTCTTGATCCGGTACTCATTTTCGGCATCGGTCCTTTCACGGCCATGAGTATAGAGGGTGCCGCTCTGGCAACAGGTATCGGCCAGGTGCTGACGGTAGTGATCTATCTGGTCATTTACCTGGCGCGCCCGCTGCCGGTGTGGATTGGAAGAAAGTACCTGATCCGGGAGACCGGGCTGTTTCGCCGCCTGTATTCCATCGGTATACCGGCGACGCTTAATCTGGCGCTGCCGTCTCTGCTCATTTCGGCGCTCAACGGGATTCTGGCAATGTACGGACAGATCTATGTGGTGATTCTGGGAATCTATTATAAACTTCAGACTTTCCTTTATCTTCCGGTCAACGGCATCGTGCAGGGAATGCGCCCGATCATCGGCTATAATTACGGCGCGAAAGAACATAAGAGGGTGAAACAGATTTACCGGATCGCACTGGCGATCAGCGCAGCGATCATGCTTGCCGGTACAGTTGTCTGCCTGGTGGCTCCGGGGCAGCTCATCGGCATCTACACCACCAACCCGGAAACTATTTCCGCCGGCAAAACAGCCCTGCGCCTGATCAGCGCCGGATTCATCGTATCGGCGGTATCTGTCGCCTCATCCGGCGCCCTGGAAGGGCTTGGAAAGGGAGTTCCTTCCTTTATTATATCTTTATTCCGGTATGTCGTGATCATCATCCCGGCGGCATTTCTGTTAAGCCGTATCTTCGGCGCCGTCGGTGTGTGGAATGCGTTCTGGATTGCGGAAACCATTACGGCGGTCATTGCTTTTGTGATATACAGGAGAGCGCTGCGGGGAGGGACAGGGAATTTGTAAAGGTGACAACAGGTTTCTCATATAACAGACGATGCCATTCGTTTCCATACAGTTCCTCCCGACTCGACCCTCACTCGGACTACTGACGTTTTCTGATTGGCAGGGAGAAACCGCAAAGCGGTTTCAGCTACGCTTTACAGGATTAAAAAGGTCTGCTCCTTCGTGCAAGCACGGGAGCCATCCCTTTTCCAATCCTGCTCCCTGCCTTCCACAAGTCTTCGCCAGTCCTCCCTCACAGCTCGCGGTCGGAAACTGTATGCACTCCGAATGGCATCTGGATATTTGAAAACACTGTTTCTCCTTTACAAAAATCCTGTACAATGTGGCAAACAGAGAACTCCGGTATCCCCGGAGAGCCAGGCACAATATTGTAGATGCGCTCGAGATGGAATGGTATTTTGCCAACATACACAGGATTCTTGTAAAAGTGGAACAGAGATTTTTCCATAGACAAATGACGCTTGGGCACATACGGCTTTTGACCGCGAGCTGTGAAGGAGGACGGCCGAAGCTATCTCACAGTGACGCCCCTGGCCAGTCCGACTGAGGGTCGAGACGGGCGAATCCGTATGTGCCTTACGTCATTTGTTTAAGCAGATATCTGTTATCACATTTACAAATCCCCATTTTATATAATAGCGACGATTTTCTTAACATTTCGTGAAACCTCTTGTTTTTTTCAGGATAAACGTCCATAATGAAGGTATCAAAATAAGAAAGCAGGTGATTGCCGATGGGCCTTCAGATATCAGAAGAAGTGCCGAAAGACTACCTGTCGGAGGTGCAGCACATCCTTTTCCATGAAGACTTCATGGCGTTGGAGGAGTATACACAGCATCAGTGGACGAATCGTTTCATGCACAGTGTGAACGTATCCTATCTTTCCTGGTTTATTGCCAGAAAGCTCGGGTGTGATGCCAGTGCCGCTGCACGGGCAGGGCTGCTTCATGATTTCTGTCTTTTTGATTTTAAGGAAGAGACACCGGAGGGAGAACATCCGGCGTTTTATCATCCGAAGGCAGCTGCGGAGAATAGTGTGAGGACATTCCAGATCAGCGCCAGAGAAGAGGAAGCCATAAGAAGTCATATGTTCCCGTTAGGACCGATGCCGAAGAACAAGGAGGCATGGATCATCACTTTGGCCGATAAGGTTTGTGCCACTATGGAGTTCTGTCATGTGGCTATCGCCCTTTCCAGAAAGAACCGACTGGTAGTCGGCGGAGCTTCCGCCTGATAAGATTATATTTTGTGAGGCTTGTATTCACGATACAACAGACGCTTCCGGTGTTACTGTTTGACATGGGAAGCGTCTGTTTTTGTAAAAAAATGGGTTGACAATTCAGTTTTTACGATTAAAATAGTTCTTGAAAGAATGGTTCTAATAATAACCATTTTCGGGAACTATTTTTTGCTTTTGCGGAAGGAGTTTGATATGAATCGGATTACGGATTATCTGACCGGTATTCGGAGGATCAGTAAGCTTCATGAGAGTATGCTTAAAGAGTATGTCTGCCAGGAGTACGGGATGACGCTGACGGAGGCGACAGTGATCAGTTTCCTCTATAATAATCCCGGCAGAGATACGGCGGCAGATATTGTGGAGCTTCGGATGATGCAGAAAGGAAATGTGTCTCAGGCGGTGGAGACTCTGGTGCAAAAGAGTCTGGTGCGGAGGCAGCAGGATGCGGGAGACAGGCGAAAGATTCATTTGTCTCTCGCAGAGGAAAGTGAGCCCATCGTGCGGACGGTGGAGGAAGTGAACCGGAGATTTCAGGCGACGGTGTTTGATGGGATCACTCAGGAGGAAATGCAGATATTTTCTGCGATCAATCTGAGGATTATGCAAAATGCACAGTGTGCTTTAGAGCGTAAGGAATAAAGGGTGCTGTGGAGCGTAAGGAATAAGAAAGGAATGGAAGAATGGACGAAGAGAAAGATTTTCTGGGGACGGAGCCGGTCGGCAGGCTTTTGTTCCGGCTGGCGGTCCCGACGGTGACGGCGCAGCTCATCAATATGATGTATAATATTGTGGACAGGATTTATATTGGGCATATCCCGGAGGAGGGAGCCATGGCGCTCACCGGTGTGGGCGTCTGCATGCCGCTTATTATGATCGTGTCGGCATTTGCGGCTTTTGTGGCGTACGGTGGCGCACCCCGGGCTACCATTTTCATGGGAAAGGGAGAACATGACCAGGCGGAGAAGACGCTGGGGAACTGTTTTGTGATTCAGATCATTATTTCTGTCTTGCTGACAGCGGCGCTTCTTTTGTGGAACAGGGATTTTCTGATGGCCTTCGGCGCCAGCGCCAATACGGTAGACTATGGCGTGGATTATATGAACATTTATGCGCTTGGAACGATTTTTGTGCAGCTCACATTGGGAATGAATGCCTTTATCACAGCGCAGGGATTTGCGAAGACGGGCATGTTGTCGGTGCTCATCGGGGCGGTGACCAACATTATTCTCGATCCGGTATTTATTTTCGGACTGCACATGGGCGTGCGCGGCGCAGCGCTGGCAACGATTCTCTCGCAGGCGATCTCCTGTGTGTGGGTTCTTGTATTTTTGCTGGGGAAAAAGACACATTTGCGGATTCGTGTGCAGAATATGCGTCTGGAAAAGACCATTGTGCTGCCTTGCCTGGCACTCGGCCTGTCCAACTTCGTCATGCAGTCCAGCGAGAGCGTGATTTCTGTCTGCTTTAACGCCTCTCTGCTCCAATACGGTGGAGATATCGCCGTGGGCGCCATGACGATCCTGACGAGCGTCATGCAGTTTGCCATGCTGCCGATGCAGGGACTCGGGCAGGGCGCGCAGCCAATCATCAGTTATAATTATGGCGCTGGAAATGTGAAGAGAGTGAAGGCTGCTTTCCGGCTGCTACTTAAGAGCAGCCTTCTGTATTCCTGTTTGCTGTGGGTCTTCGTCATGCTGTTTCCACAGGGATTTGCGGCCATGTTCACCTCGGACGGCTCGCTGCTTTCCTATACGCAGATGGCGCTCCGTATCTACATGGGAAGTATGTTCCTCTTTGGCATTCAGATGGCCTGCCAGATGACATTTATCTCTTTGGGAAATGCGAAGGCGTCCATTCTGGTGGCCGTCATGCGAAAGTTCATCCTGCTTTTGCCGCTCATCTATATCATGCCGCACATTTTTACGGCGGATAAGGCGCGTGCTGTCTACATGGCAGAGCCGGTGGCGGATTTCCTGGCCATCTGCTTTACCTCCGTGCTGTTCTATTTTCAGTTTAAGAAGGCACTGCGGCAGATGCAGGGAGCCTGACTATGACAAAAAAGAATGATTGCATAAGAAAGAGGAAGGTGACGTTATGGCGGTGGACGCTGGCAGACAATACATTTTGATCGTGGAAGATGATGAAGATCTGGCGGAGGGAATCTGTCTTTCTCTCCAGAGTCCGGAGCTTACCTTTGTCCGGGCGGGGTCGATAGAAGAGGCGAAACAACAGAGGAAGGAACAGAAGTTTGATCTGCTGATTCTGGATATCAATCTGCCGGACGGGAGCGGCCTTGACTTTTGCAGGCAGATCCGGGAGCAGAGCAGGGTTCCCATTGCCCTTCTCACAGCGAGAGATATGGAGATTGATATCGTGAGCGGGCTGGAATGTGGGGCGGATGATTATATCACAAAGCCGTTCAGCCTCATGGTGCTGCGGGCGAGGATTCGCGCCCTTTTGAGAAGAAATGTACCGGAACAAAAGAGCGAGTACCGGAAAGGATGTTTTCATTTTCTGTTTGACAGGATGGAATTTTATAAAGAAGGGCGGCCGGTGGAACTGAGCAAGACGGAGAGACGGATTTTACAGCTTTTGGTTTTCCATGAAGGACAGGTGATCACAAGAGACAGGCTTATGGAATGGGTCTGGCCGGATGGAACAGAGTATGTGGAGGACAATGCGCTCTCCGTCGGCATCCGTCGTCTCAGGGATAAGCTGGAAGATGCCCCGTCCAGGCCGCAATATATCCGGACTGTTTATGGAAAAGGATATGTGTGGGAGTCAGACGGACACAACGGGGGAAAGAGATGAAAGAAATATATTTTTACATTTTCTGTGTGCTGGCGGCAGCGGTGTTCGCGACCGCCGGCATTCTTTTTAGCAGGGCATATGACCGAAAGAAGATGCACAACCTCTATGAGGCCCTTTTGAACAGGCTGGACAGAGCCATCGGGGGCGGCTGGCAGGAAGAAAAATACGATGAATCTCTGGATAACGCCATTGCGGAGCGTCTTAACCGCCTTTTGGAGATCAGTGCCTTGCACAGCGAACAGGCAGAGACAGAGAGGGACGCCATTCAGTCTGTGGTGTCCAATATCACGCATCAAATCCGCACGCCGGTGACGAATCTGATGCTGTACACGGGTCTGCTGCAGGAGATGGCGGAGAAGGAAAATGGAAGCGTGCACGCGGACTCAGGCGAATCTGAACTGAGAGAAAAAATGTGGCCGCTGCTTCAAAAAATACAAAAACAGACGGATAAGCTGGATTTCTTTGTAAAAGAACTGGTCAAATCCACATATACCGAAAGAGAAATCATTTCCTTACATCCGGAAATGACGGACGCCGGGGAAATCCTGGCGCAGGCGTGTCAGATGGTGGAACTGGCAGCCATGAAAAAGGGAATCGCGATCTGCTGTGAGACGGTTCCTGTGATGAGTGACAGACAGGTAAGCGGGGAAGAAAAGAGCGACGGAGACAGCGCGGCGCTCTGTTATGCTGACAAAAGGTGGACGGTGGAAGCACTGGCAAATGTACTGGACAATGCGGTGAAGTATTCCCCGGAAGAGTCGGAGATTGCTGTCTCCATCCGTGCAGGAGAGGCTTTCGTCTGCATTGCGGTCAGGGACAATGGCATCGGCATCCGGGAAGAAGAGCAGGGCAGGATCTTTGAGCGGTTTTACCGGGCGGAAGAAGTGAGCGGAGAGCCGGGGTTTGGTATCGGACTGTACCTGGTGCGCGAAGTGCTGTCCCGGCAGGGCGGCTATGCGCGGGTGCAGTCCGCCCCGGGAAAGGGAACGACGATGTACCTTTATCTGTCCCGCTATGAGGTGAGGAGAAACCAGTAAAAATCAGATAGAATCTGCGATTCTGTCAGAACTGTCACATTTGAGAAAGAATTGAGAAAGCTTCTTCTGTTATTGTAAAGGTAACAAATAACAGAAGAAAGCAGGTGTATATATGGAAATTTTGCAGGTAAAGGATCTGAAAAAATATTATGGGATGGGAGAGAACCAGGTAAAGGCACTGGATGGTGTGAGCCTGACCGTGGAGCAGGGAGAATTCCTCGCCATTGTCGGCACTTCGGGCAGCGGCAAATCCACGTTGCTCCATATGATGGGAGGGCTGGATACGCCCACATCGGGGCAGGTATTTGTGGCGGGAAAAGATATTTCTGCCCTTTCCAGAGATGAGCTGACTATCTTTCGGAGAAGAAAGATTGGCTTTGTATTTCAAAGCTATAATCTATTGCCTCTTATGAATGTGTACGATAACATCGTTCTCCCCATTAAGCTGGACGGCGTCCGGCCGGATGAGGCTTATGTGGAACAGATTCTTCTGTCTCTCGGTCTTATGGAAAAACGAAACGCCATGCCCAATCAGCTCTCCGGTGGACAGCAGCAGCGGGTGGCGCTGGCAAGGGCGTTGGCTGCCAAGCCTGCCCTGATCCTCGCCGATGAGCCGACCGGGAATCTGGACTCGAAGACTAGTCAGGATGTGTTGGGACTGTTGAAGGTGACAGGAGAGAAATTCGGACAGACCATCGTGATGATCACACATAACAACGAGATCGCACAGATGGCCAGCAGGATCATCCGTCTGGAAGACGGAAGAATCTGCGGTCAGCGCGGAGACTCTGCCGGAGAAGAGAAAGCCCTGTGCAAAGACGGAAGGGAGGTAGAGTTCCATGCTTAAAGTATCCAACCGAAAGGTTACGGCCAAGATCGCCTCCACTACCTACAAAGCCAATGGAAAGCGGAACCTTCTCACCATCTTTGCGCTGTTTCTCACCACATTTCTGATCTCCGTCATTATCGCGCTGGGAGTCGGTTACTGGACGACGATCGCACAGCGGCAGATTCGCATGGAAGGGATGGATTACGATGTGGAGCTGACAGAGCCTGCCGAAAAACAGGTAGAGATCATCCGGGAGATGGACGAGGTGAAGTATGCCGGTGTGGCGGTCAAATGTGCCATCGTGAACACGTATGAGGATAAAAAGCTGGATAAGATGCGCTTATACTGGCTGGATGACATTTGCTGGGAACACCAGACCATTCCGGCGCTGGAAGAATATACGGGACATTACCCGGAAAAAGAAAATGAAATCATGCTCTCGGGGACTGCACTGCGGTCGATGGGGATCACCCGGCCGAAGGAAGGAATGCGTATTTCGGTGACCTATGATACTCTGGCACAGGAAAATGCACAGGCAGACAGCGCCGGGGAAGAAGAGGCTTCGGCGAGCACGGAAAATACCGGGAAAGACAGTACCCAAGCAGATACGATGCATGCCGGAGAAGAAGGCATCCGGAAAGAGTTTGTCCTCTGCGGATGGTACACGGATTACAGCGGCAATAACAGAGGATATGTGTCAGAGGCATTTTTCAGGGAGACGGGCGTAAAACAGACTGATCTGACGCAGGGTTCCCTGAAAATCTCCCTAAAAAATCCTCTGTATACGGAGAAAGATATTATCCGGATGCAGAATGCGGTAGGGCTTGAGCGGATGCAGATTATCGAGGGAGATTATGATACCATCAGCAGTTTTTTGAAGATGTCCGCAGTGCTTCTGGTGCTTCTGGCGATGATTTTTGCCAGCGGCTGCCTGTTCATTTATAATACCCTGTACATTTCTATCACAAAAGATATCCGTTATTATGGCCAGTTGAAAACGATCGGTATGACCTCCCGCCAGCTAAAAGGCATTGTCTACCGGCAGGCGCTGTGGAACTCCTGTATCGGGATTCCGGCAGGTCTTGCCGTATCGGCGGTGGTGTCCCGGCTGGCAGTTCCGGGGATTTTACACATGGTCAATCCGACTGTCTCTGCCGGGCAGGTGACGATGGTGAGCGGATGGAGTTTTGTCCTTGCCGGTACATTTGCTTTGCTGGTAAATCTTTTGAGCAGCCGGAAGCCGGCAAACCTCGCCGGGGAAGTGGCTCCGGTGGAAGCCATGCGATATGTGGCCGGAATGTATGGGAAGAAAAAAGGGAAAAAGAACAAAAAGAAGAAAATGCAGAACAGCCGGAGACAGGCAGCCGGAGATCATAAAAAGAAAAAGCGCCGAACGGCGGGAGGGCAGTCTGTGGTCTGGCAGATGGCGAGACAAAATATGTTCCGGGATAAAAAGCAGGCGGCAGTCATTTTCCTTTCGTTCATCATCGCGCTCTCCATTTTTGTGACCGTCAACGCTCTTGTGCGGGGCAATGAGGCGGAACGGATTCTGGAAAAGACAATGGATTATGATATAGAGTTTAAAAATGAGACGACGCTGGACGAAGACGAACGACAGCTGATCACCGAAGAAAAGATACAAAAATTAAAGAACATCCCCGGTGTGAAAGAAGTCCGGAAAGTGACGTCCACCCCAGCGGTAGTGCCATATCAGGAAGAGACTTACGGGGAATACCTGAAAGAGATCTACGAGACCAGATACAGCCCGGGAAATTATGAGGAGGATATGGAGCAGTATAAGAGCGACCCGTCCTGGTATAAGTTTCAGTCGCGTCTGATCGGCGTGGATGAAGAAGGATTCGCCCTTCTCAATGAGAAATTGGGAAATGTGTTGGATGAAGAAGCTTTTCTCAAGGGAGAGATTGCCGTATCGCCGAATTTCTTTCTGGAAGGAGACGCCGGCATGAAAGATAAAACGGTACATTTCTCTTTGCCGGAAGGACTGCACCCGGAAAAGGAGGAAACCGTGCGGATCGCCGCTGTGGGAGAGGCCAACGTCAATCCCGCCTATTTTGCGGGCGGCTACATTCCGGAACTGATCGTCAGCGAGGCGTATGCAGAGAAGCTGATGGGAGAGACCTTTACAGAGCTGGTGGATGTGGTGTACGAAGAACCATTTTCCGAGGAGACAGAAAAAGCGGTAAAAGCGGTGTTTGCCGGGGAGAGCGCGGTTTCCACCTACTCCCGGCTGGACAGATACCATGAGATGAAAACATCGGAAAATCAGGTGAAGGTACTCGGCGGCGGCCTCGGGGGAATTCTGGCGGTGCTTGCCGTGATGAACTATCTGAATGTGATGGCGGCCAGCGTGCAGGCAAGGCGGGATGAGCTCGCCACACTGGAGAGCATCGGTATGACGGTGAAGCAGACGAAAAAAATGCTCCGCATCGAAGGGGCAGGCTATGCGCTGTTGTCCATTGCCGGAGCAATGATTATCGGGCTGCCGCTCAGCTTCCTCGCTTTTCAGGCGATGAACGTCTATTTCATTTCTTTTTCCATACCATGGTCCGGCAACCTGATTCTTTTTGGCTGTGCTTTTCTGGTGTGCGTCACGGCGCCGGTCATCATCTATGACCGGACCCAGAACGCCAGCGTGATCGAGCGGTTACGAGATAAGAAATGTTTGTAGTAAAATTAATTTTCATAAAAAACAAAAATGAAATTTTACTTTCATTTTACGGTTGCGTGATAGAAGCCCTTACATATCTTCGGTAGAATAAAATTGTTTCAAAGATAACGCATCCTTTCCTGAAAAGAAATGGTATGACAGATGGTTTCGTCCTCCGGAGGCGAAGCCAGGCTGCCTGACCGGATGGAAAAGGTGCGGGAACAAAAGAAGATATAAGAGTAAGAGTGAAAAAAGTGGAGGAATGAAACATGTCTATTACGCAAAATGGCGCTGCCACGCAGTCGCAGAAATTAATGATCTTTGTCCTGTCCATGTCTCTGTACGGTCTGGCGACCTTGTTTACGGAGCTGATCCCGAGTATTCAGGTTGGTATCGTGGAGTTTTCTGTGGAATTTTTCCTGTTTATACCGCTGGTGCTTTCCATGTTGTTTGATCCGCTGTCCGCGGCGCTGGGAGCGGCTACCGGGGAGCTGGTGTTCAGCGAGATCATGCTTGGTCAGTTCGGCGGTCTCGGCGAGCTGGAGAAGTTCATCACAGTGACCATCGGCGTTTACATTGCCGGGCGTCTGGTGAAGAATCCGAAGAATCATGTCATGGTCGGCATTGCCGCCTTTGTGGGAACGGGAGCACAGCTTTTGATGGGAACAATCGTGGACATCTTAAAGGTACAGTTTGCTGTCAGCGACTTTGAGGCGGTGGCCGGTCTGCCGGAGAGTGTGTTTGCCACAGAAGGGTTTGCTTTCTTAAACGATCTGTTATTCTCGGGCATCCTGTTCTGCCTGCTGCCGACGCTGTATCTTGTACCGAAGCTGTATGGAAAGATTGAACCGCTCCTCGGCATGCAGCCACGGACGAAGGAGACGGGTCTTGGGGAGATCAGCGTGAAAAATATCATCGTCTGTCTTGTTGCTTTTGCTTGCGCGATTGGCGCCGAGATGATGGCGGAAAGCGGTCTGTCCCTCATTGACTGGGAAGCAGGCTGGGCGGAGAGCGGCACAGCCCTTGCAGCAGGTATGGTTGTGGCAGCAGTGATCGCCATCGTGATGCTCATGGTGATGCGGAAGAATGCGGATGCTGTCGGTAAAGCGTGACGGGGAGAACGGAGAAAATGCAGAGTGACGTTATGGATAAGAGTAACAGTATGGATAAGATTATCAGAATAGAAGATTTGACGTACACCTATCCGGGCGCACAGCAGCCGACGTTATCCCATGTCAGTCTTGAGATTGAAAAAGGAGATTTCCTCGCAGTCGTTGGAAACAACGGCTGTGGGAAATCGACCTTATGTAAGGTCTTAAACGGATTGATTCCACATTTTATCGCCGGAGAATTTTCCGGCTCTGTTTTTATTGACGGGGAAAATACGCTGCAGGCCGATGTGGGCGCTCTCGCCCGCAAGGTGGGATATGTGTATCAGGACTTTGAAAATCAGATCGTCCGTCCGACGGTGCTGGACGACGCCTCCTATGCCTGCCTGAATTATGGCATGGCAGATTATGAGGAGAGAGGAAGAGAGGCGCTTCATCAGTGCGGGCTGGAAGGCAGGGAGGAAGAATACATCTGGCAGCTTTCCGGAGGGCAGACCCACCTGCTGGCGCTGGCGGGAGCGGTGGCGCTGGGACCGGAAATCCTGATTTTGGACGAGCCCATCGCCCAGCTGGATCCGGGGCACGCGGACCGCATTTATGAGGTGCTGCGGGAGCTGAATGAAACGTATGGAAAAACGATCATCGTGATTGAGCATCACACCGAATATATTGCAGACTACTGTAAACATGTCCTCCTGTTAAGAGACGGACAGGCGGCGTGGATTCTTCCGGCAGGAGAAGCGCTGGCACGGGTGGAAGAACTGCAGGAGAGCAACATCTTTCCTCCGCAGGTGACCATCGCCGGATTTCGTCTGCAAAAAGAGGGGCTCCTTCCAGCCGGATGTCCTCTGCCGACGACCGTGGAAGAAGGAAAAAAGGCGCTGGCCGGACTGACATTCTATGCAGACGGCAGAGACATGCAGGAAGCGAGCCAGACGGGAGCGCAAACGGTGGCGCAGTTTCAGGATGTGAAAGTTTCGTACCGCTCTGTCAAGGGGGAACCTCGCGTGATTTTTGACGGGTTGAATCTTTCCATCCACAAAGGAGAGAAAATCGCCCTCATCGGTTCCAACGGCGCGGGCAAATCCACCATGATGAAGATGCTGGTGGGATTGCTGCGGCCGTCGGAGGGAACGGTGACGTTAGACGGAACCGTCTTAAAAAATGTAAAGCCGGAAGCATTGTCCCAGCAGATTTCCCTCGTGTATCAGAATCCCGAGGAAATGTTCATCAAAGATTCCATCTACAGCGACATCGCCTATGCCATGCAGGTAAGAGGGGTGGAGGACTGGCAGAAGAAAACGGAGGCGCTGCTGGCACGTTTTCGGTTGTCAGAGCTTTCGGACAGGGACGGACGACTGCTGTCCGGCGGGCAGATGCGCCGGGCCAGCCTTGCCATCGGCGTCGCCTTAAATCCGGGCATCCTTCTTCTGGATGAGCCGACGGCCAATCTGGATATTGCCACCAGAAAGGAAATCATGCGTACCCTCACAGATATGAAGGATGTGACCGACACGGTCATGATCGCCACCCATGATATGCAGCTGGTGTGCGAGTGGGCGGAGCGGATTATCGTACTCTGTCAGGGAAATGTGGTGGCGGATGGTACGCGGGATGCAATCTTCGGCAACGCATCTGTCGTAAAGAAGGTCGGTATCCGGCCGCCGGAGATCTTCTCCATGGGGCAGGCGCTGGATGAGAGAGCATTTTGTTATACGGTGGATGAATTTTTACAGTCGTTTCGGAAGACGGAACTTTTTCCTGATGACAGGGATCATCGGGAGCCCCTGTTCGTCAGTACATGGGAACAGGAAAAGCGATATGAACAGACGGGAGGAATGGGACAATGATGCAGAAACTGTCAGAGAATATCTTAGATAAGTTTTCGATGGATTTCCTGAGAAATCAGGTGCTGAAAAATGCCTATGGCAACGACGACACCATCATCGCGGTGCGGGATCCGCGGATTCTGCTCGTATGGTATCTGTTTTTCGGACTGGTTCCGTGGTTTGTAAACGATCTGCCGTTTCTTCTCGGATGTTTTGTGCTGGTGACGGTGACGACTCTGCTGGCAAGGGTGGCAGGGCTTGTGCTTCTGCTCTTTGCGGTGGGCGTCTTCACACAGACCGGCTATCTGCTGGCGGCAACCATCCTGTTTGGCGGCGACGCTTCCGCCATCGCGCCGCTTCTGGTACTTACGCTGAAGGTCGCCACGGTATCGCTGGCGTCGGTGACGGTATTTTCCGGACTGGATCCGGATCGTCTCTCCAATGGGCTTATGTGGTTTGGCTGCCCGGAGCGGCTTTCCTTCTCCATATCCTATGCCTACCGGATGCTGCCGATGCTGATGGAAGAATTTCAAAACGTACTGCTTTCTTACCGCCTGCGGGGTAATCCGCCGGCACACAATACCGTGCCCGGCAAGATAAAGTATCTGATTTATCAGGTAAAGATTATCATACATGCATTTTATCCGCTGATGCTCAACACGGCAAAGCGCTCCCGCACCACGGTGGAGGCGCTGGAGATCAAAGGATACCGCTACGCGGCAGTCAATAAAGAAGTGCGGAAGATGAAACTGTCATCTCTGAAAGTGACTTATGACGATATGATCTTTCTTGCCATTTCCTTCTTGTGGGTGGCGGTGACAGCGCTGGTATCTACCTTGGTATAAATGACACCGGCATCACAGGATATTGAGGAATAAAGATATGCAGGGCGCGAAAGAAAAGCGCTTTTTGTATAATTGATATGGACAATGAGACAGGAGGAGCATACAATTGTATATAGATTTTCATACCCACGGCAAGCTGGCCAAAAAGCTGCCGTTTTCAGAAGAATACACACACTGGCTGTTTTCAGAGGCGCAGGGAGCCGGACTGGACGCACTGTGCCTGACGGAACATTTTAATACCTGGGGCTTTGACAAGCTGTATCGGTTTATTGCCGATCATTCCGGGCGGGAGGGAGACACGCTGGTTTTCGACGGCCTGCGGATCTTCCCGGGGATGGAGACGGATATCGCCGAAGGCGGACACATTTTATCCATCGGGCCGATGGAAGCAATCCTGGAACTGAACCACAGGCTGGAACCACATAAAGAAAAAGGAAAATTCTTGCCATTTGAGCAGCTGAGAGATCTGTTTGACGAATATCCGGTAATCGTCGGAGGCGGGCATCCGTACCGGGAGGGCGGACACATCCCGGAACTGCCGGAAAAGCAGCTGAAACGTTTTGATTTCTTTGATCTGAACGGAAAAGATGTGGCGGAACACCGGGCAATCACCGAGAAACTGACTTTCGGCCTTGGAAGACGGTTCCGTAAGCCGGTGGTGGGTGGCAGCGACACCCATCAGGCGGTGCAGTACGGATGCATCCGCACCCGATTTGAGAAAACCTGTACGACCGTGTCAGAACTGTATCAGGAAATGCAAAGCGGAAACTATGAGATCCTCATTGCAGACCAGGCGGCCTTCCAGGTAAAAACCGCGAACCTGTTAAAAAGAGCGCTCAAAGACATACATGCTCTGGGCGGAGATTATGTGGCTGTTCTGACAGGAAAAGAAGCGGCAAACCAAACGGTGAGCGCTGTTTTGGCACAGGAAAGGACACGAAAAAATGCATCTTGAATTTCCCATCAGGCCGGAGCGACTGACGCCGGCAGAACAGAGGGTACTGGAATACATTGAAGGAAACAGAGAAGAGTTTCTTTTTATGACGATCGGGCAGCTGGCGGCGAAAATGGGACTGTCCGAGGCGACCATCTCCCGGTTTGCCAGACATCTGGGCTGCCAGGATTTTAAACAGCTAAAGAATATCGTGATAGAGCAAAATCATCTGGAAGGACCCGCCGGAAAGCTGGCAGGTACTCTGTTTACAGGAAACGGCGAAGAACCCTTCCAGGCGGCGGAATATTTAAAGAAGCAAATGCTTTATCTGGAAAAAACCATGCAGAATCTGGAGCCGCAGGTCTTTTTACAGGCGGTGGAGACCATCTTATCGGCGAAAAGAATCTTCATTCACGCCAAAAGCGCCTCGGCGTCCATGGGACAGCTCCTTTTCTTCCGGCTGCGCCGTCTGGGACTGCCGGTCGCACAGATCCCCTCCGGCGGAACGGAGATGATGGAAGGTCTCGCCCAGGCAGGAGAGGACGATGTGGTCCTCTTTTTCGGCTTCTCCAAAGTATCCTGGGAAGGGAAGGTCATCCTTGACTGCCGAAAGACGGCCGGATACAAAACCATCTGTTTTACCAGCCGCCTTCTTGCTCCCCGGGAAGAACAGGCTGACATCAACCTCTACGTATACCGGGGCGAGGAAAAAGAATATCACTCCATGACTGCGGCGGCCGCACTGGTGGATGCTTTGATCGTCGCCATATCCGAACGGCTGGGAGCAGACGGAGCGAAAAATCTGCAGAAAATCCATAAAATGAAAAAAAGATACCGGACGTAACCGGACGGTAACGACATTTTGTGACAAAATAACCGCCGGGCTGCATCCGCCTGACACACTTCCGAAAACCGATGATACATTTTCAGACAGAGTATTCGATACGCTTTCTCATAACATAATTTCTTATAGAGACGCCTTTCCGAACTACCTGCTGCGCTTTCACCACCGTATATCCCCTTTTCTCAAAAAAAGGTCTCGCGGTGATGGAAGCGTGGGTGGAGAAGGCGTCTGTTTGTATTTCCTCTTCCAACCGGTCGCAGATCGCGGTGGCGACGCCCTGTCCCTGATAATCTTTATGAACGTAGAGCCGGTCCAGATACCCTGATGCATCCATATCGCCAAAACCGATGATCCTCTCCTCCATGTCATCGCCATGACAGTTCTCCTCTCTGCCAATGTAGCTGCTATCTTCGTCATCGCCATGATGTTTGTCATCTCCGTCGCCATCTCCGGCCTCATCCTTATTCTCATGCGGCAGCACCGCCACATACGTCGTATGGGAAAGAAAAGAAGCGTTCCATGCATCCGGATCGACATTTCCATCCGCCCACGCGTCAAGCTGGGCGTTCGTATAATCCTTCGCATTTACCGTGTGTACCGTGTCGTAAAAAAGAGCGGCCAGCGAAGCGCAATCCGCAGGACGATACGGTCTTAATTGGAAAGGTAACATTAATTTATCCTCCGATATATAAGTATAAGATTTTTAATTGGGAGCAATGTAGCACAGAAGGGGAGAAAGGGCAAGATAGATAATTATATGAAAAAATGAGAACAGAAAATAAGAGAGAGAATCATTTGCAAATGGTTACTCTCTCTTATTTTCTACTTCCAGCAATTCTCCGTAAAGTTGAAGAAAACGCCGCAGTAGCGAGGCCTGTTCTTCATCGCCGGAATTCAGTGTCTCCTGCAGCGATGCCGGGAACAGGTCAGCGTACTGACCGGGAGCACATCGTCCGCAGATGAGATAGTCGAGGCTGGTGTGGAACAAATCTGCCACTTCAATTATTTTCTCTAAAGAAAGCCGGGACAGCCCCCGCTCCACAGAGCTGCAGTGCTTGACAGAAATATCAAGATATTCTGCCAGCTCCGCCTGGGTCATGTGCTGCTCTTTCCGAAGTTCAGCGATTCGCTCGCCGATACTCTGACTTAAATCCTTCATATATACATCCTCCGGAACTTCTTTTTATAAAATGTTTCTCTGCATACAAATGCTGCCTGCAAGTGATATGACTGTCAGGCAGACTCTCTGAAAAATCTCTGAAAAGACAGACAACAGGTTAATCTTCTAGACATAATAAGTCTATATCAAAGAAAATATAGTCACATTTTGTCTTTAAATACAACCCATAAATAAGTATTGTAAATAGAACTAATAGGTGTATAATATAAGTTGTAGAAATATAGCGTATTTTATCTTTTCTTTGTCGCACAATGACACATTATGTCCATATGAAGGCGTATATTTAAACCAGATAAAACAGCAGGAGGACATGGTTGATGAATGAGAAAAGAGAAAAAACAGAACGGGTTTTGGGAATATACACAAAGTTGATGCGGGGGGATCTGGTCAACAAGGCACGCGAAGCCAAAGAATACGGCGTGGATGAGAGAAGCATCCAGAGGGACATTGATGCCATCCGCAACTTTCTGGATCGGAACATCGAGGAAACCGGAATGATGAACTCAATCCTGTACGACAGAACCAAAAAAGGCTATCGCATGCAGCAGACTTATAAGATCAAACTGACAAACAGTGAGATTCTTGCCATTTGCAAGATTCTGCTGGACAGCCGCGCCTTTACCAAAAAAGAGATGGAGGAAATGCTTCATAAACTCATCGAATGTTGCGTACCGCAGGAAAATCAGCGTATGGTGACAGACCTGATCCGCAACGAAGCGTTTCACTACATTGAACCCCGCCATAAAACGGTATTTATCGACAAAATGTGGCAGTTGGGACAGGCAATCCAGCAATGTCGCTGTGTTGAGATTGAATATCTCCGCACCAAAGACAAGGCAATCGTAAAACGTAAAGTCAGACCGGTCGCTATCATGTTCTCCGAATATTATTTTTATCTCACCGCCTTCATCGATGATGACAAGCTCCGGGAACATTTTGATGTGATCAATGATTCCTTCCCGACCATCTACCGCATCGACCGAATTCGGAAAATGACCGTGTTGGACGAGAACTTCCACATTCCATACAGTAGCCGCTTCGAGGAAGGAGAATTCCGGAAGCGTATTCAGTTCATGTATGGCGGACGCCTCCAGAAAATCAAATTCCGCTACTCCGGCAGCTCCGTGGAAGCCGTTCTCGACCGTCTGCCCACCGCGCAGATCCTGGACGAACAGGATGGCGTATACACAATCACCGCAGAGGTCTTTGGCAAGGGGATTGACATGTGGCTCAGGAGTCAGGGAGATGCGGTGGAAGTGATAGAGGAGAGAGAAATTCATTAATGAAAATAAAGGAAAGGGAGAAGGAAAAAATGATATATGATGAAAAAAATCGAGTAAAAATAATATGTAATCCCTATGTTAAAGAAATTAAATATCTTTGGTATGATCAGACAAAAAAAAGTTTTAAAAAACTTAATTCAAACTCAAAATTTGAGAATAAATATTATAAATGTACAACAATTCAAAAAAGAGCATCCGATATTATAAAAATATTGAATGATCATTATAAAAATAACAAAGGCATTGAAATTGATTTTGTAGGAACCAGTGTCGATTATGATGATTTGTGTGAGGTGATTAAAACAAGGTTTCCAAAGTGTAATATTGAATGTAAAAAAGATGATGAATATTATGAGACAGCGGAAAAAGTAATGCCTAAAATACAGGAGAAATTTAAAAAAGTAAAAAATATTCTTGCTCAATATAAAGAAGAAATTATCAAAAAAGAAATTGATAAATACAATGAAGTGATAGATGCGTCAGTTTCGATTTGTGTTGTAGGTCTATATAGTTCAGAGAAATCGATGTTTATTAATAGTCTCATTGGAGAAGAGATATTGCCTGTAGATGATGATCTGGAAATAGCAGGAATCTATAAAGTTACAAATAGTAATAAATATCAGATTAAATTTATGTTTGGTCAAGAAAAATGTACACTTGAGTTTGAGGGAAAATTCTATAAACTGGATTGTAATGGCGGATGGGATATAAACACAAAATTGCAAAAAATTATCGAAGAAAACGATAATCATAATGAAATATACCATATGAATAAAGTGTTGGAAATTATAAATAAAGAGAAGAGGGAAGAAAAGGGCAAACAGAAAAGTAACAATCAGAAACTTGGAGATGTAATTGAAATTCACCTTCCTTTTAAATGTTCAGGTTTGCCGTTGAAGAATGATCGGTTTATTATATATAATATGCCTGGCTCTAATTTGGAAAATATTAAAAATCATTTTGAAATATTAAAACAAGATATCGATAGGCAGATTAACGTATTACCAATTTTTATAACAGATTTAGCTCGTATGGATACAATAGATAATAGGAAAATAATAGATTATATTGATAAAAAAGATGACTTTTGGAATATAGTGATAATGAATAAAGCAGATCAAATGGGGAAGCATACTTTAGAATGTGTGGAAAAAGCAATTGTAAAGTATGCAAATAACTATGCATTATATAATAAATGTCAGCAGGCTTCTATTCATTTAAGAAATGCAATCAATATATGCGTAAAAAGTATTGAAAAGAAAAAATATAGACAAGAAAAATCATTGGAAGAGGCAAAAGTCGATTTAGAAGGACAAAAGAAAGAGTTACGTGATCAATTAGAAAAAGCAAAAGAAGATACAAAAAAGTATAATAAGGAGCTTCAAAACAAGTGTAAGGACTTATTACAAAAATATTATGTGACGAAAAAAATTGTAATACCGTGGTCGCAACTGAACGATTGGAATCGACAAATGTTGTTTATGGCTTCAAATGGAGGAAAGCGTCAATTTTCTGATTGGTTGAGAATAAAAGAAAAATGGAGGTATATAAATGATAAAGGACGGGAGTTAAATAAAGATGAAAAATGGAGACTAAATGAAATTGAAAAATATGTAAATGATGCATTTAATAAGAGTCTTTCGGATTATATATCTTACATAAATAAAGAAGTAAATTCATTTTGGAAAAAAAAATCAGATAATTTTAAGAAAAAATGTTTGAAAATTGTAATGAATACACAAACCTTGACCCAAGAGCAAGAGCATATGCTTAACTCGGTTACTTTAGAAAAACCGAATATGGTTATAAGAAAAAAGCATATTGATTTGAGAAAAATAAATGCAATTCGAAATAGCATTATTTTTATTAAAGATGAGCAATTTGATGCAGAACAATGTTATATTAAAGTAAAAGAAATGTTTTTTTTTCTTACGAAAGAATACTCCGATAG
>DSLMC04103__coassemble_276_pt1 | contig 66856 bp, 60 predicted proteins | sample DSLMC04103__metabat2_low_PE_013 | metagenome-assembled genome bin DSLMC04103 | reverse complement strand
TTATTTTTTGCAAAAAAGTGCTGCCGCACTAATTATTTAGTGCGACAGCCCCTTTGACATGTTTTTCCAGCCACCAGATTAGGATACCAGAAAAAGGGATTTTTATATCATCCATATTATTTATTTGGTTAAGTTTTCGTTGGCAATATTGTTTAATATCTCCTGTAGGATGATGTTTTCTAATGTCTTGTATTAATGCATTTAAAACCTGTTTTCGAGTCTCCGGTAATGAAATTGCTTCACAGTTTAGATTAAGATATGTATTTAAATCCCGATCAATGATTGGATTGGAGGATTTAATGTATCCGTTGGATGTATAGGTAATACTGCGGAGTGTTTCGGTATTACACGGATTGACAGTTAATTGTTGATTGCCTCTTTTCGCATCACAAGTGAGATTGCGTTTATCTCCGCAACCACGATTTCCAGAACAGACCGCCAGCATATTTTTATAATCAAGACCTTGTCCGTGGTCTTCCTTACTTTCAGGATTTCTCGGAAACCAATGTTCTATTGTAGCTCCGGATACTCCGGCAGGAAGTTTTCTTGTTTCCGGAATTCGCCGCATACAATAGGCGCAGAGATGACCTTGTTCTTCCAGTAAATGTTCTAAGATTATCTGTTTTAAATGTCCGTCCATATTCTCATAAGAAGCGCCTGGTAAGCGACGATATTCCAGAAGCTTTCGCGGCTCTCTCTTCTTGGTAATTTTAATCATGCCAGTCACCTCACAATTGTTCCAATGCCAGTCTTACACGGCAGGAATTCAGTTCGGCGTCATTGCCGCCTAATTCCAATTCTAAAGAATTTAATATTGCTGAGGCTTCTTCATACCTGTTTTCATCAAGGAAAGTATAGAATTGGTCAAACATTACTTTTATCTGTTGCGGTCTTTCGGAAACTCCCATAATTTCACGAAAAATAGTATTCACGTCTTTTCCATAGGTCTCATCAGACGCACTGATTGCTTTGTTATCTCTTAAAATAATCAGATTCTCACTTTTAATAGAGCTGATGACTGCAGGTGCGTGAGTACTGACAATAAATTGTACCTTTGGGAAAATAGTAGTAAGGTCATTCAGGATTCTACGCTGCCATGAAGGATGAAGATGAAGGTCAATTTCATCAATCAGAATGATACCTGGTGTTTCTGATACAACATTATCCAGTAATTGCGGATTCAATATGGCCATGCGATAAGCGATATCAGCAATTAAGCTGATGGTACATTTATAACCATCGCTCAATTGAAGTAATGGGATGCGTACAGGCTGCTGTATATTATCTGTGTAGATAACATCGATTTCATTGGTATCTAGATTAAACTGGATTTTTATATCAGAATATCCGGTGATGGCCTGAAAACATTGTTCCATAGCGTGGCAGACGGCATTTAATTCTGGTATGGGCTTTTGGCGTTGGTATTGCTGAATGGTCATTTTCTGAAACCACTTTATCATTAATTTATCATTGGCCGCTCCATCAAGACTGTCAATGTATCCGTTTGTGCGGGTATTTTTTTCAAATGTATCATTTTTCTTTTCCCGATGCTGGTTCCACAGTCGCCCTGTTCCATAATAAGAGATAACAGGAAGTATTAACCGGGAATCACCCTGTCTCATTCTTTGCTGATATTCAAGTGCGATGGAAGTTAATTCTTTTGCATTGGACAGACTGCCACGGCCTTTGGCGGAACTCAGAGTCCTTGTCCAGCTGATACTTTTATCATCTATAATGCCGTTTGCTTCAATACTGACGGGAAATTGAGGCTGGACGTCAATCACACTTCCCATATTAAAATATTTATAATGAGCATCGCTTTTTTTGATGCCATAATTTGTTAATCCATCCATTGCAGCTGTCAAAGTGCCGGCGGCGATGGCGGCAGCTTCCAGAATAGTTGATTTACCAGAAGCATTATTTCCTACAATAACGGATAAACGAGGATTGAAATGTATATTTAATTCATCGAAGCATCTGAAGTTATGAAGAGTGATAGTGTTTAAATGCATTGATAACTCCTTTCGGGAAATATTGTCCGCTGTTATTTTATGAGTATAACATATTTTAATTTTTTATGTGTCATTTTTTCGGCGCTCTTTGTTTTATTAGTGTTGGATTTTGTTTGGAATATCTCTATAAAAATAAAAAAAGAAATACTAGATGATGCAAAATAAATAGCTTGTAGAATTAAAGAGAAAAAATTATAATAAAGCCATAAGCCAAAAGCAGAAATTGATACAAAAAGGGGAGATGTGGACAGAAAATGCATAGAGTTGAATCACAAGGAATCGCAGGGAGGTGAATGAGAAAAATAATATGACATTTGCAGTAAAATAACACAATGAATACAAGGAGAAGAATCTATGAAGAGAAAGAATATTTTATGGGTATTTATGATGACCCTGCTGCTGGCTCTTGTGCCATTTGCGCATGTATCAGCGGAGACAGCAGATGAGACAGGAATCCTCTACGGCGATGGAGATTTGACCCGCGCCGAGTGGCTCCATAATCTGACAGTGATGTTTGATATCACTGTGGAAGAGGACAACATGCCCGATGATTATTTTACCGATGTTACGCCGGATCATGCTTACTATAAAGATATTATGATGGCTGCGGAGTTCGGTATTATTGATATTGAAGCAGGAGAAAACGTGGAGCCGGACGCCGTGACCACGAGAGAATTTGCAGCGCACACGCTGAATTATTGTCTTGGTTACAAGTTGGATGACACGACTTATACATATGGTGATGCTGCCGAAGTAACCTGGCAGGAAGACGCACAGATCGCAATCAATCGCGGCTGGTTTGCTCTGGAAAACGGCAATTTTGTTCCGGACAAAGCTGTGACCGGGCAAGAAGTTAAGACTATGGAAGCGGACGTGCAGAATGTGCAGGCTTCCACAGTAATTGACACAGATTATGATAACAAGTATACATTTGCAGAAGATGTAATCGTAGTCCCGGAAGGGACAGCGGTCGTCATCGATGAGCAGGAGAACGTGATAATCGCTGATTGTCCGGTGCCAATCGTTCAAGGAAATACATTTGCTGTCTATGTGGATGGAAACGCACAGGTATATACAGCGAAGGAAGTTACTGTCAGCGGAGCGGATACAGTCATCGTCACACAGGAAGCGGATTTCAGCGAAGCTGTAGAAGACGTGGATGCGCAGGGAACTGAAGTGGGCGATCTGTCAGAAGCGGAAGCTATCGGAGACACAGAGATCATCTACATCGAAGGAGGTACAGAAGCACAGGCCTACGAAGACGGGAAAATGTACAAAAGCGCCCGCATCGCAGGAACAAAAAATATCGACGCAATAAAAGCTTCCAAAACCATTAAATTAAGCTCTGGCGCTTCCTTTACCATAACCTGTACGTTGTCTGAGGTATCTGTAGATTATAAGGTGAGCATAGCGGACAGGGAAGCTTACGTAAAAGCCAATGGAGATGCCACTTTCACTGGTACAGTTTCAACCGGTTCCATGGGAAATGGATCAATAGATCTCGTTAATATCCCTGTGGCTTATGTTGGTGTTATTAGAGTATCCGTCGATTACAGCGTAAGCGGAGAAGTGACGTTATCCTACACTACCGGATTTCGAACCGGAATTCAATACTCCAACAGCGGAGGATTCCGCCTGGTGAAAAACTTCCAGAAAAAGAGCTTTACCATCCAGTCCCGGACAGAATTATCCGCCGGCGTCACCGCATCTGTGGGTCTCACCAAACTTCCGATGGTCAGCGGAAACCTGTACGCCAAAATGGGCGCAAAAACGCAAATGGTATCTGAAACTTTCAACGACGGGGAAACGCCAAATACCTGTATGACCGTCTCCTCGTGGATGTATGCTTCTGTCGGTGCCAATGCAGGACTGGACTTCGGTTTTACGAAGAAAACGTTCAGTCAGTCCTACGATATCTACAATTTGCAGAACAGTCCTGTACGAGTGGTCTACCATTTCGAGGATGGAAAACTGACTTATCCATGTACCAGAAACTGGGAATATGCTAACGGCTACTTCACCAGGTGGAATTCCCGCTATGGAAGCGCCTGGGGTGGCTACGGCCTGGACGACAGTGGAACTCTCGTTCCGGTCTTCACCTATACCACCGACGACGACGGCAACGCGACGATTACCGGTTACACCGGGTGTGCGTCAGCGTTAGTAATACCATCGGAGATTGATGGACATACAGTGGTGGGGATAGGAGGTAGCGCTTTTGCGAATAGGGAAGGATTGTATTCGGTGGTGATACCGGATACGGTGACATCGATTGGAAGTTCAGCATTTAGCGGTTGTTCCAATTTAAGTGAAGTTAAATTGTCAAATAATTTAACAAGTATAGGAAATTGGGCATTTAGGAATTGTGTTTCTATTTCATCAATTCATGTGCCAAAAACGTTAACAAACATAGATACTTATGGGTGGAATTGGCGTTATCCGTTTAGTGGATGTTCAGGATTAAAAAAGGTGTCATTTGATGATGATGCCACGGCAATTCCAGGTGCATTGTTTGGAAATACTGGTTTAGAAGAAGTAATAGTTCCAGATACGATAACATCAATAGGAGAGCGTAGTTTTGCGGGATGTACAAATTTAAAAGAGCTTAAATTATCAAAAAATTTAGATACTTTAGGAAATAGAGCGTTTTTAAATTGCACTGCTTTGAAAAGCGTAAAAGTACCTAAAACATTGAAAAATGTGGATACATATGGAGCAAATTGGTGGTATCCGTTTCAGGGATGTTCTGGAATAAAAGAGGTTGAATTTGAGCAAGGGATTACCAATATACCTGGTGCATTATTCGGCGATTGTACAGGATTGAAAGAAATAATTATTCCAGATACAGTAACATCAATAGGAGAACGTAGTTTTGCGGGGTGTACAAATTTAATAGAACTTAAATTGTCAAAAAATTTAGATACTTTAGGAAATAGAGCATTTTTAAATTGTACTGCTTTGCAAAGCGTAAAAGTGCCCAAAACATTGAAAAATGTAGATACATATGGAGCAAATTGGTGGTATCCGTTTCAGGGATGTTCTGGAATAAAAGAGGTTGAATTTGAGCAAGGAATCACTAATATACCTGCTGCGATATTTGGTGATTGTACAGGATTGAAAGAAATAATTATTCCAGATACAGTAACATCAATAGGTGAACGTAGTTTTGCGGGATGTAGTAGCTTAAATAACGTTACTATTCCAGATAGTGTAACTTCGATTGGTGCATCTGCATTTGATGGATGTAGTACTCTACCTGATGTAAAATTACCCAAATATTTGGATTCAATAGGGAATTATGCATTTAGAAATTGTACGTCATTAAAAACAGTTAATGTACCAAAAACATTGAAAAATGTAGATACACATGGGATACTTTGGAAATATCCTTTTTCTGGATGTTCAGGTATTACTTCTATAACGTTTGATGAGGGGATAACAGATATTCCAGCAAATTTGTTTGGAAATTGCATATGTGAATCAGTTGAGTTGGTGATACCTGAAGGTGTTGTGTCTATAGGAGACAGAGCTTTTACAGGATGTTTAAATATAAAATCAGTTAGTTTCCCGTCAACGTTAACCTCAATAGGAACATATTCATTTAAGGAAACTGGTGTATCTAAAATTGAGCTTCCAGATAATATTACACGGATTGGAACATCGTCTTTTAGCGACTCTTCGAATTTAGTAGCTGTAGAATGGAATAATACAATTTCTGATATTCCAGATGGTACTTTTACAAATTGTGTACAATTAGAATCATTTGCTTTTCCAGAAGTGATAACAAAAGTGGGAAAAGAAGCTTTTAGTGGATGTAGCGCATTAAAGGATATCAAATGGAATGAGATAATAAAACAACTTGGAAAAGAAGCATTTATGAATTGTGATGCTTTAAAAGAAATTCTTCTTCCTGATTCTATAGAATCCATAGGTGATGGAGCTTTTCGCGATTGTGAGACATTAACAACTATCAAGATTCCAAATTCTGAAATGAATTTGGGTTCTAATGTGTTCTACAACTGCGACTCCCTCGCCGCAATCATCATCCCTGATTCTGTAACATCCATCGGTTCCAGCATCTTCTACGACTGCGACGCTCTTACCGATGTTACTCTGGGAACAGGAATTATTTCTATTCCGTCTTCTGCCTTTGAGCACTGCGATGTGCTGCAATCTATTGTCCTTCCATATCGAACAGCCACAGTGGGAGCTAATGCATTTAAAAACTGCGTGGCTTTGACGGAGATTACGATTCCGCGTGCCACAACGAGCATTGATGCCACAGCCTTCAGCTATCCGTCAAAGATGACGGTATACGGCGTGGCGGGAACTTATGCGGAGACCTTTGCCAATGAGCAGGGTATGAAGTTTGTGAATAAGGAGGTCAACGCAGAGAAAGTTGCTCTGAGCCAGTCAGAGTTGAAACTGAACAAGGGTGAGCAAGGAAAGCTGGTCATGACTGTGACCCCGGCTGATTTTACAGACGAAGTTATGTGGAAATCATCCGATTCAGATGTGGTGACTGTGGATGACAGCGGACAAATCAGTGCAAAGTCTGTCGGTGAAGTGACAGTGAAAGTGCAGGTGGGCAGCGTTTCTGCCAGCTGCAGCGTGACGGTGGTGCAGCCAGTCACATCGATATCTTTAGATAAAAAATCGTTGGAAATGGACGCGCTGGATACTTATCAGCTGACGGCAAGAGTATCACCGTCTGATGCGGCGGATAAGAGTGTGCGGTGGAGTTCTTCCGATGAAAAGATTGCATCTGTGGATGAAAACGGACTGGTAAGCGCGCATAAAAAGGGTACAGCAGTTATCACAGTGGCAGCGAAGGATGGCAGCGGTGTAACACGTTCCTGCAATGTGACAGTGAAGAACTCTGCACATATAGCGGCAGCGCCGGAAGAACTGGAGAGCCCGCACAACTATGAGAATAATTGTTCTGATTTCTGGGTATATACGCAGGAAGGGGCAGAAGGATTACAGGTAACTTTTGACGCGCGGACAAATATAGAAGAAGACTTCGATTATCTGTACATTTTCCGTGCAGACGGCGAACAGGTTGGCATGTATACCGGAACGGAGCTGGCAGGACAGACTGTGTATGTGCCGGGAGATACCGTGAAGATTCAGCTTGTCTCCGACAATGCCGGAAATGAATGGGGATTTAAAGTCAGTGATATCACGGCTGGTGCATTGCAGAAATTGCCGCAGACGATAGCCGGAACGGCATCTTATGAGAAAATGTACGGGGATGAAGACTTTACACTGGATACGGAAGTTACGCAGGGAGACGGCAGTCTCAGCTATCGTTCTGAAGATGAAAATGTAGTTGTTGTATCAGGAAATGGCACAGTATCCATTGTCGGAGCTGGTCAGACCAATATTGTTGTAACAGCTTCGGAAACCGATCATTACAATAAGACAGAAAAGAAGGTTTCAATTTCTGTTGCGAAAAAAACGCTGACGGAAGAAGAGGTGATGCAGTTGGATTCCAGATTTGATTTTCATTATGGAACGGCAGAGGAAGCGTCTGTCGTGGATTTAAGGGAATTACTTCCGGAAAACAGCGGTCAGGTGCAGTTCCATTCGGATGTAAATATCGTCGGACAGGAAAATCTGATTTTTGATACTTTTGTTGATGAAAATGGACGGCTTTCTTATCAGGTTAATCCGGGAACTCTGGGAGAGAAAGCGAAATTACAGGTAACTGTTTCCTCGGATAATTATGAAGATTTCACTCTCGTTGTTACAGTAGAACTTATTTGTATGCACGCAGATGAGAGTCAGTATGAGATCAGAAATGCAGAGAAAGCGGATTGCACGGAGAATGGATACACTGGTGATGTATTTTGTTCCATATGTGGACAGAAGGTAAAGGACGGAACTATCATCTCATCTTTTGGACATCAGTGGGATGCAGGAAGAGTCACACAGGAACCGACTGCTGATACCAATGGTGTAAAAACGTACACCTGTGAGCGATGTGGAGTAACAAAAACAGAAAGCATACCAGCTGTCAGTGAGCCAACAGACGATACGGAAACACCAGGTGGCGGAACGACTACACCGGGTGGTGGAAGCCAGCCGGGAGGAACCGGCACTACACCGGGTAGTCAGAACGGCGGCGCATCAGGAACCGGCGCAGACGGTCAGGGAAACCATACATCCGGTAATACCGGCAGCCAGCAAAATACTCTGCGGGCAAATGCCATTGCGCGTAATTCGGCCACAGGAGAAACCTGCCGTATTATCCAGCCGGGACAGACGGTAGAATATCTCACAGCGCCAAATAAAAAGACGGTGACAGTGCCGGATACAATCGTTATAAATGGCGTGCGTCATAAAGTGACATCCATTGGCAACAATGCGTTTAAAAACAACAAAAAACTGAAATCTGTTGTGATCGGCAAAAATATCACGAAGATTGGAAAGAAAGCGTTCTTTGGCTGTCAGAATCTGAAAAAGATTACGATCAAGACAAGGAAGCTGAAAGCGAAAACGGTAGGAGCCAAGGCATTTACGAAAGCAGGAAGTAAAAACTACGGAAAGCTTACAGTGAAAGTCCCAAAAAAGAGCCTGAAATCTTATCGGAAGATTTTGAAGAAAAAAGGTCTGTCCGGCAGAGCAAAAATAAGATAATATAACCCCACACCCCGCAGCCATCTGATGTGCTGCGGGGTGCGTCGTTTTGCTGCATGTGAAATTAGATAAGCCTGATGTATCCCTACTCCACCGGCTGACACACGATTGGCTCCGGTGAGATTTTCAGAAGCTTTTGTGCCGGGGAGGAACTGCCGTCGGCAGCGGCCGGGGCATCGCCGGCGCCTGCTGCGCTGTCGGTCAGATTGGTATCTGAATCGATCGCGCTGTCGGTCAGGTCGGTATCTGAATCGGTCTCGCTGTCAGTCTGTTGGTCTCCCGTCATCATCTCACTGTCGGTCAGCTGGTCTCCCGTCGTCAGATAATACTGTTCATCACGGCAGGTCAGCACGGCGAGGATGGTGTCGTCGCTGAAAAGACGGAGACTGTCTGATTCGTAAGGGATGCAGACTCCCTCGTGAAGGATGCGGTCGTCGATGGTGTACCACTGGAATTGGCTGTCGGTGCTGCAGGGATCGGACGATGGCATGACGGCGATATATTCGGCCTCGTCGAAAGGCCCCAGCTGGTAGGTGCCGTGCCAGAGGGCAGCAATCTCTTCCTGTGCCTGCGGGGTAAGGCATTCGCCCTGTGGGCCTGTCTGCCGGGAGGCGCGGTCGATCTGTGGGTCTGTCTGCCGGGAGGTGCATTCGATCTGTGCGTCTGTCTGCGGAGGCGTGTGTCCGTTATGCGAATCCGGCTGCTGTGGAGAATGTCGGTGTTGTTTTGTGTGGACGGCCAGGCAGAGCAGGCCGCAGCCTATGATGGTCCCGGCGGCTATCCAGATATTCTTTCGTTTCTTAGTCATAGATTTTCTCCTCATAAGTCCTATTAATTTATAATACTACAAAATGGTAATAATTACAAGAACTCTTTTGGCGGCATTGGCGTTTATACCAAATTTATACCCGAAGCCCCGCCCCTTTTTCATTGACTTTGCAGAAATGTATTACTATAATATCAGTAGAGATGACTGCCAGGTATTTTGAGAGGATGTCTGCGTGTTGTGGAAGCGGCGCAGATTTCTGTCGGGAAGATGGCAGGGCAGTTGACAGATGCGGAATCGCGATAAGGAAATGGGGGTCAATGATGGGAAAGATAACGTTACAGGGAGTAAAGAACGCCAGAGATCTGGGAGGGATTTTGACTGCGGACGGCAGGGAAATCCGGAAGAAGAGACTGCTCAAGTGCGGGCAGCTCAGTGAGGCGACGCAGAAGGATATCGAGATTCTCCGGGAAGAGTACGGGGTGAAGCTCATCGTGGATCTGCGGACGGAGGGAGAGCGGAAGGCTTATCCGGATCCGGAGATTCGGGGCGTCTCCAATATCTGGAATCCGATCTTTAAAGAAGATATTCAGGGAGCGGGCGTGTTCACTCCGGGGGAGAAGGAGATCCTGGAGAAGCATCTCAAGTCTCTCTTCATTTTAAGTCACCGCTTTGACAGCATGGAAGAGGAAGCGGTGAAGGATGTCCGGGAGATGATTCAGGAGAAGGAGTTTGACCCGGAAGTGTATATGGCGAGGATGTATCATAAGTTTTTGAACAATCAGGTTGTTCAAAAACAGATCAAACAGTTTTTTGCCATGCTTGTGAACCGGAGAGGCGGCGCAGTGCTCTGGCATTGCGGAGCGGGCAAGGACAGAAGCGGCATATGCGCGGCGCTTCTTCTGTATGCGCTGGGAGTCCCGAAGGAGACGATCATTGAGAATTATGCTTTGACAGCGGAATCATCGGAAGATACTGTGGATTATATTCTGGAGAAGCTGTTCCCTGCGGACGTACCTGGCAATGAAGAGTATCAGTCTCTCGCTCGCAGAATCTTTGGAGCGAAGACCTGTTACATAGAAGAATTTTTCCGTGCTATAGAGAAGGATTTCATCAGTGTGGACAATTATCTGCAGAAGGCAGTGGAGCTGCACGTAGATAATATCGTAAGATTGAAGACCCTGTACCTGAAGTGACAGGGATGGACATAGGATAAGCCAGGGACGCCGGGGAGTCAGTGCGTTCATGGCTTTTCTTTGTGTTATAGGGGGTGAGATTGTATGAGATATGAGATTGGCCGTGTGCTGAAACAGGAACAGGTGATGAAGCTGGTCTTTGGACGGTGTGCGGTGCCGAAAAGCATGCTGGGAAGACATCTGATCGCCGGTGGTCAGGTTATCGCAGCCTATCATCCGAATGCAGTCCGCGTACGGCTTCTTATTGACGGAGATGGGGAGTGTGAGATGGATATGGTGGAGCGGCAGCCGGTGTTTGCTGTGTTTCTGCCGCATCAGCAGATATTTTCCTATCGCCTGAAAATGTATCTTCGGGACGGGGAGACGATCATCCTCCATGACCCGTACCGCTTTCCGTGTCAGATCACAGAGGAGGAAGAGAAGGCTTTTCTGCAGGGACGGTGGCTGGATGCCTATCAGAAGATGGGCTGTCACCCGATGGAGATCGACGGAGTGAAGGGGATGTATTTTGCGGTCTGGGCGCCGCAGGTACAGAGTGTCAGTGTGGTGGGAGATTTTAACGGCTGGGATGGAAGGCTCTGCCCGATGAATCGCATGGGTATCTCGGATATTTATGAAGTGTTTCTTCCGGGACTGGAGGAGGGAACGGGATACCAGTATGAGGTCAGAGGAGCAAAGGGCGAGATGCAGCGTGTGGCGGATCCTTACGGAACGGCCCGCGACCCGGGAAAGATATCGAAAATGTTGAATGTGAGGAAATTCCCGTGGAATGACGATGATTGGATGCAGAATCGGAAGAGGCAGAATGTGAAGGCCTGTCCGGTTGTCATCTGCAATCTGTCCGGTCAGAATCCGGAGATGCTGGACAATATCAATAAGAAAGTGTTTACCCATGTGATGCTCAGCAAGGAGAGAGAACCGGATGTGCTGCGGTATACGGCGTATTCGGATGGAGGAGATTTTTTTGTGCCGCCGGCAGGCGGCAGGGATCCGGACGATTTTCGCCGGTTTGTGCAGAAGGCGCACCGGGAGGGACTTGGCGTGATCCTGGCGGTCTCTCTGGAGATGATCCCCTGCGAGAAACCGCAGATCGCGGATTTCCTTTTGTCCAATCTTCTGTTCTGGATCAGAGAATATCACATTGACGGCTTCGCCTTTGACGGACTTGCCGGCGACTGCCGCACATGGATAGACAGATTCAATGATGTCGAAGTGACAGAATCGCCGGAGGAAGGCGAGATGTCGCTGGATGATGAGAGCCGCCGCGCCATCCTTCGCAGAGCCATGGAGATGATCCGGCGGGAGGCTCCGGGCGTCATGATCATATCGGATGAGCTGAATCTCCGGAAGCCGGGAGACAGTCTTTCCGATATGAAAGATGAAATATTTGATTTTTACTGGAATTATCGTGTAAAATGGAGTCTGGACAGTTATCTGTCCCATGGCCGTGCGGGAAGGCGGAGGGAGCATTTCAGGCTGACTCTGCCACTGCAGAAACCGGGTCTTGGACGTTCGCTTTTTCTGCTGGATCATAAAATATTGATCCACCGGAAGCAAACTTCGATTGACAAGTCGAAAGAGGTTTATTATGATATGTTATCAGAGGCGAAATTGTCTTATACATTTCTGACCGGTATACCGGGCAGAAAGATTCTTGCGGCGCCTGTGGAACATACGGGGATTCGAAAGTATCTGTTCGGCCTTCTGGAAATGTACTGCAGTTATCCGGCTCTGTACGGAAGCGGAGAAGATGAGCAGGTATTTGAGTGGGTCAATGGTATGGACGCTGTTTCCTCGGTGATCAGTTTTATAAGGAAGTCTTCCGCATGTGAGGAGCATTTTCTGTTTATCTGTAATTTCAGCGCGGACGCACAGATCTCCTACCGGGTGGGCGTTCCGGTCCACGGAACGTACCGGCTGCTCATGAACAGCGATGCGGTGGAATACGGAGGAAAGGGACGTTTTGTGCATCAGCATCCGGCTGTCACAAGACAGCCCTGCGATTTTCTTCCTTATTCCATGACGGTTTCCCTGCCGCCGGAGTCCGCATTGATTTTTGGATACGGCCCTGCATTTCACAGTATTTCGCAGAGACAATAAGGAAAGGTGTGAGGAACGATGAAAGAGGATTGTTTATTTTGTAAGATAGCCAGAGGAAAGATTCCGTCAGCGACGATTTATGAGGACAGTCATTTCAGAGTGATTCTTGATGTGAATCCGGCGACGAAAGGACACTGTCTGATCATCCCGAAGGAACATTTCGATAATATTTACGACCTGGATGCAGAGACGGCAGGTAAGCTGTTCTCTCTGGCAACCTGTATCGCCCGCGCGATGAGAGACGCGCTTGGATGCGAGGGTCTGAATCTTGTTCAGAATAACGGAGAGATCGCGGGACAGACAGTATTTCATTTTCATCTGCATCTGATTCCGCGGTACAAGGATGACGGAGTGCAGCTTGCATGGACGCCGCATGAGTCTGAGGAAGCGCAGCTGGAGGAGATCCGCGCGGCTATCAGAAAGGCAATATAACAGAGTACATAATAAAGGAAGGAAAGAGCATGGGAAAGATTGATTTTAAACCGGGAAATATGTTATATCCGCTTCCGGCGGTGCTGGTGACAGTGAGGGACGCAGACGGAAAGGATAACATGATCACCATCGCGTGGGTGGGTACGGTGTGCACCAATCCTCCCATGCTCTACATTTCTGTCCGGCCGGAACGGTATTCCTATCGGGCCTTGAAGGAGAGCGGAGAGTTTGTGGTGAACCTGACCACGGCATCGATGGCGAGAGCGGTGGATTACTGCGGGGTGCGCTCGGGAAGAGATGTGGATAAGTTTAAGGAGACAGGTCTGGTCAGAGGAGAGGCGGTGAAGGTGAACGTGCCGGTCATAGAGGACAGCCCGGTCAACATAGAATGCAGAGTCAGGGATGTTCTGGAACTGGGGTCTCACCATATGTTTCTTGCTGATGTGGTCCACGTCACGGTGGATGACCGTTACATGGACGAGAGAGGGACTTTTCATCTGGAGCGGGCCAACCCGCTGATATATTCTCACGGAATCTACTGCGATGTGGGAAATTTTATCGGCACTTTTGGATATTCTGTCAGAAAGAAAAAGAAGAAAAAAAGATAAGTGCATCGTTTTTACAAAATCTAAATTATGAATTTACAAAAGGAAACATTCTTGTTATAATGAATTATTGATTGTTTCTGTATTCATACAGAACAGAGAAAATATTAGTAATAGAATAAAATATTTTCAGAACATGGAGAGAAAAGGGGATATGACCACGGTTTTTGTGACCGTATGACGAGTTTTGGATTGGATGATTGACTGCATGGTACAGGCAGATTGTCATATCCCGGAGAGAAGACGGATGCGGGGTGTTCCGCGGACGACAGAAGGCTTCAGAGACAGATGAGCAGAAGAAGGATTTATGAGCGAAGCGTTCTCCATGGATTTCAGTGATTAACTTTGGAGTATTAGTTTTTGTTTGATATAGATAGAGGTGCGAGAATGGAACAGTATATTATTAAAGGTGGAACTCCGTTAGTTGGTGAAGTAGTGATCGGAGGAGCCAAGAATGCAGCACTGGGAATTTTAGCGGCGGCCATCATGACAGACGGCCAGTGTCTGATCGACAACATGCCGAATGTCAGAGACACGAATGTTTTGCTTCAGGCGATGGAGCAGATCGGGGCCACGGTTGTCCGCAAAGGCGATAATGAAGTATTGATCAGCGGAAAGTATATCGATTCCAGCGGAGACCTGCTGGTAGATAATGAATATATAAGAAAGATCCGGGCGTCCTACTATCTGATAGGCGCTCTTCTGGGCAAGTACAAGAAGGCGAAAGTTGTACTGCCGGGCGGCTGTGAGATCGGAAGCCGTCCGATCGACCAGCACATCAAGGGCTTCCGCGCGCTGGGTGCGGAGGTGAAGATCGAACACGGTATCATCATCGTGGATGCCGAGGAACTCAGGGGCAGCCATATCTATCTGGATGTGGTTTCTGTCGGTGCGACCATCAATATCATGATGGCGGCGTCCCTAGCGCACGGCAACACGATCATTGAGAATGCGGCAAAGGAACCGCATATCGTAGATGTGGCTAACTTCCTGAACAGCATGGGAGCCAACATCAAGGGCGCGGGGACAGATGTGATCCGTATCAAGGGTGTGGAGAAGTTCCACGATACGGAGTATTCCATCATTCCGGACCAGATTGAGGCCGGTACATTTATGATGGCGGCGGCAGCCACGAGGGGAGACGTTCTGATCAAGAACGTCATTCCAAAACATCTGGAGGCCATCTCTGCCAAGCTCAGTGAGATTGGCGCGGAGGTGGAAGAGTCCGACGACGCTGTGCGTGTGGTGGCGACGAGACGACTTAAGCACACACAGATCAAGACGCTGCCATACCCGGGCTTCCCGACGGATATGCAGCCGCAGATCGCGGTGACCCTGGGTCTGTCCAAGGGAACCAGTATCATCACAGAGAGTATTTTTGAGAATCGATTCCGTTATGTGGAAGAGATGCGCCGTATGGGCGCTAACATCAAGGTGGTGGAAGGCAATACGGCGATTATTTCCGGTGTGGAAAAATACACCGGGGCTACTGTGGAGACGCCGGATCTCCGTGCCGGAGCAGCCCTTGTTATCGCAGGACTGGCGGCAGAGGGATATACGACGGTGAAACAGATTGGTTATATCCAGAGAGGTTATGAACGTTTCGACGAGAAGCTGCGCGCTCTCGGAGGAATGATTCAGAAAGTAGATTCTGAAAAGGAAGCGAACAAGTACATTTTCAGAACCGGAACGATGAATTAAGGAGTGAAGAAAGATGGAGAGAGTATTATTTACCTCTGAATCTGTGACAGAAGGACATCCGGATAAGATGTGCGATCAGGTTTCAGACGCTATTTTAGATGCATTAATGGAAAAAGACCCGATGAGCCGGGTTGCCTGTGAGACAGCGATGACTACAGGACTGGTGCTTGTCATGGGTGAGGTGACGACAAATGCTTATGTGGATATCCAGAAGATCGTCCGCGATACAGTAAAAGAGATTGGATACACCAGAGGCAAATACGGATTTGACGCAGAGACCTGCGGTGTGATCGTAGCTCTGGATGAGCAGTCTGCCGATATCGCCATGGGCGTGGACAAGGCACTGGAGGCAAAAGAGAACAAAATGTCCGACGAGGAACTGGAAGCCATCGGCGCCGGAGATCAGGGCATGATGTTTGGTTACGCGACCAATGAGACAGACGAATATATGCCATATCCGATCGCGCTGGCACATAAGCTGGCAAGACAGCTGACCAAGGTGAGAAAAGACGGTACGCTGCCATACCTTCGTCCGGATGGAAAGACGCAGGTGACAGTGGAGTACGATGAGAACGGCAAACCGGACCGTCTGGATGCCGTCGTTCTGTCCACGCAGCACGACCCGGATGTGACACAGGAACAGATCCATGAAGATATTAAGAAGTATGTATTTGATGCCATTCTGCCGCAGGATATGGTGGACGAGGACACCAAGTATTTCATCAATCCGACCGGACGTTTTGTCATCGGCGGACCACACGGTGACAGCGGACTGACAGGCCGGAAGATCATCGTAGATACTTATGGCGGATATGCCCGTCACGGCGGTGGAGCATTCTCCGGAAAGGACTGCACCAAAGTAGACCGTTCCGCAGCTTACGCGGCAAGATATGTGGCTAAGAATATCGTGGCTGCCGGTCTGGCAGATAAATGCGAGATTCAGCTTTCTTATGCCATCGGTGTGGCACAGCCGACATCCATCATGGTGGATACCTTTGGAACAGGCAGAGTATCCGAGGAGAAACTGGTGGAGATCATCCGCGAACACTTTGATCTCAGACCGGCGGGCATCATCAAGATGCTTGACCTGAGACGCCCGATTTACAAACAGACAGCAGCTTACGGACATTTCGGACGCAACGATCTGGATCTTCCGTGGGAGAAGCTGGATAAGGTTGATATGCTGAAAGAGTATCTTGCGTAAGGAACGCGCACATTTGAACCGAACATAAGAATTTATGGACTTCCTGTTGTCAGGGCGGACGCCCCGGCAGCAGGAAGTATTTTTGCTTCACGGGAGATTCTGTCAGGAGGAATTGATATGGGAAAATACAGATTGATCACTTTAGATATGGACGGCACACTGCTGAACTCCAGGAAAGAAATTTCAGAGCGGACGAAAGCGATGATCCGCCGGGCGGCAGAAGAGGGAAAGATCATAGCGCTCTCCACCGGACGGGGATTGTCGGAGCTCTCTGAATATCTGGAGCAGGTACCGGAGATCGGGTATCTGGACTGTACCAGCGGCGCCATGATCTATGACTGCAGGGAGAAGAAGGTCGTTGTCAGCACGCCGATTCCGGTGGATGTCATGCAAAAGGTTATGGCGCTGGCAGAAGAAGAGAATGTTATGGTACATTTTCTGTCAACAGATTCCGTGGTCGAGCAGAGCAAATACGAGCAGATGGAAAAATACCATATGGGTGTGTATAAACCGATGTATGGCAGAGTCGCAAAAAAATGTGAGAATATTTTCAGAGCATATGAGGAGAATCCGAAACCGATAGAGAAATGTAATCTGTATCATCTTTCTCCTGCTAAGCGAGATCAGACTGAGAGACGTCTGGAGGATATGCATCTTCCGTTGACTATCGTACATTCGGAACTGACGGCGCTGGAACTTACCTCAGAGGGAGTCAGCAAGGGAACCGGACTTTTGCAGCTGTGCGAGTATCTGGGGATTCCTGTGCAGGAGACGATCGCGGTCGGAGATGCCGACAACGATATAGAAGTTCTAAAGACAGCCGGGTTTGCCATCGCTATGGGAAATGCGGCAGAGAACATTAAGGCGATCGCTGATGTGGTGGTTGCGGACTGTGACCACGACGGGTGCGCGGAAGCCATCGGGAAATACCTGCTGGGGGACGCACCGGTTTCCGTAAGGCAGGGATAAAAACACAAATGCGGGGGCATCCCGGTCTGTGACATCCGGATGGCAGGGAAGTGTTTGTTCTCGTTTCGGAAGAAAAATAAAAAGTATAGAATTTTTTATTTACGAAATGCTCCGGGAATGGTATAGTGTAGGGGCGGCGTTACGGATAGTATTCGAAAGAAACTATACCGCCTGCAGTACGGATCTATATTGAGCTTATATCCATGGGAATGAGACTCGGAGCGTCACTTTGCGAAAGTAAGGTGATAAGATGCATACAGGAATTATAGGCGCAGGGAAGGTTGGATGTTCCCTGGGCAAATATTTTGTGTTACATGGCCTGAGTTTATCAGGCTTTTTTGATGCCGATATTCATGCGGCACAGACGGCGGCGGACTTTGCCGGAGCAGATTTTGAAGAGAAACTTGAAGATTTGGTCAGAAAAAGCGACGCTTTGTTTTTAACAGTTCCTGACGGCCGGATCACCAGCGTGTGGGATCAGGTAAAGGAACTTCCCATTGAAGGTAAGTTTATTTGTCACTGCAGCGGCGCTCTGTCTGCAAAAGATGCCTTTCCGGGCATAGCGGACAGGGGAGCCTTCGGATATTCTATCCACCCGCTCTTTGCGGTCAGCGACCGCTTTCATTCGTACAAAGAGCTTTCAGACGCCTACTTTACAATTGAAGGAGACAGGAGACATCTGGAGGATGTGAAAGACTTTTTTGTGTCCTTCGGCAACCCGGTGCGGCTGATCGGTGCAGAGGATAAGGTAAAGTATCACTGCGCGGCAGCCATCTGCAGCAATCAGGTCATCGCTCTGATCGAGGAGAGTCTTATGCTGCTGGGTGAGTGCGGCTTTGATGAGGACAGCGCTCTCGCTGCTCTGCGTCCGCTCATCGCAGGAAATGTAAATAAGGTTCTGGAAAACGGCTGTGTGAACAGTCTCACCGGACCGGTGGAGCGCGGGGATGCACAGACAGTACGCAAGCATTTATCCTGTCTGTCTGACAGCGACCGGAAGCTTTACGCACTTTTGTCCGGGAAGCTTCTGACGGTGGCGGCCAGAAAGAACCCGGGCAGAGATTACGGAGAACTGAAAGCTCTGCTGTCAGAAGTGTGAGGACGCCAGACGGAGAGCCGACAGCGCAGTGGCGGCGTAAAAAGCAGAAACCCCTGCCGAAGGTACAGGAAATGTATGTGCAAAGGCGGGGACATCAGAAAATGAAAACGCAAGATTTGGGAGGTATTGATTCATGAAAAACACAGTGACAACATTTCAGCAGATGAAAGAAAAGGGCGAAAAGATATCCATGCTGACAGCTTACGATTATTCCACAGCGAAACTGGTGGATGAAGCGGGAGTGAATTCCATCCTTGTGGGGGATTCCCTTGGAAATGTCATGCTTGGATATGAAGATACGATCGCAGTGACAGTGGACGATATGATCCACCACGGAAGAGCCGTGGCGAAGGGAGCGAAAAATGCACTGGTCGTTGTGGACATGCCGTTTATGTCTTACCAGACTTCCGTGTATGACGCGGTGGTGAATGCCGGACGGATCATGAAAGAGACACACTGCGGCGCAGTGAAGCTGGAAGGCGGCGCCGTTGTCTGCCCGCAGATCAAAGCGATCGTGGATGCGTCCATTCCGGTCTGCGCGCATCTGGGACTGACACCGCAGTCCATCAATGCTTTCGGCGGTTTCAAGGTGCAGGGAAAAACTGTGGAAGCTGCACAGAAGCTGATCGATGACGCAAAGGCAGTGGAAGAGGCAGGAGCCTTCGCCGTAGTTCTGGAGTGCGTTCCGGCCAAGCTGGCCAAACTGGTTTCCGAGGCGGTATCCATCCCGACGATCGGTATCGGCGCCGGCAATGGCTGCGACGGTCAGGTACTCGTCTATGCGGACATGCTTGCCCTGTTTTCCGACTTTTGTCCGAAGTTTGTCCGGAAGTTTGCCAACGTGGGCGAGATGATGAGCCAGGCATTCCGGGAATACGACGCAGCTGTAAAGGACGGCTCTTTCCCGGCGGAGGAACACACCTATAAGATTGACGATGAAGTGATTGAAAAACTGTACTGAGCGGTGCCAGGCAGGAGAAGAATAAAAGAAAGATGAGCGCAGGAAGACATTGGCAGAATGCCTGGCGCCTGTGCGAGCGAAAGGAATGGAGAAAATTATGAAGATCGCTTATACCATAAAAGAAGTAAGAGAGCAGGTAAAGGCATGGAGAAAAGAAGGGCTCACCGTCGGTCTGGTGCCGACCATGGGCTATCTCCATGAGGGTCATGCCAGCCTGATGAAAAAAGCGGTGGAGGAAAACGACCGGGTAGTCACCAGCGTATTTCTGAACCCGACTCAGTTCGGACCGAGCGAGGATCTGGAAGCTTACCCGCGGGACTTTGAGCAGGACTGCAGACTCTGTGATTCCCTCGGCGTGAGCATGGTCTTCCATCCGGAGCCGGAAGAAATGTACGCGCCGGACTTCTGCACCTGGGTCAATATGGAAGTGCTTTCCAGCACCCTGTGCGGCAAGAGCCGCTCGACACATTTCAGAGGCGTCTGCACCGTTGTGAGCAAACTCTTTAACATCGTGACACCGGACAGAGCCTACTTCGGACAAAAAGACGCCCAGCAGCTGGCGATCATCCGCAGGATGGTCCGGGATCTGAACATGGATATCGAGATTGTCGGATGCCCGATCGTCCGCGAGGAAGACGGCCTCGCCAAAAGCTCCAGAAATACATATCTGAATGAGGAAGAACGAAAAGCAGCTCTGGTATTAAGCCAGTCCATCTTCCTCGGTGAGAAAATGGTAAAAGAAGGCGAGACTGACGCGGCAAAGATCAAGGCAGCCATGACAGCCAGGATCGAGTCCGAACCCCTCGCCAGAATCGACTACGTCGAAATCGTAGACGGACTCTCCATGCAGCCGGTCGATACGATGCAGAGCCCGGCCCTCGCCGCCATCGCCGTCTACATCGGAAAAACTAGACTGATCGATAATTTTATTATATAATGAGCCATGCAGTCAGCGCAAAAGAGGACATGGTCATGCTTGCATGAAACTATGGCCGCTTTTGTGTCTGACTATAGGGCGAATAGCCCTAACCGAGGGGAGCGAGGCGAGCCGAGGTGCATGGCGGATTGCGATGCGCCAAGTTAACGCGAGGCGAACCTCGGCTGCATGGCGGAAAGGATAAGAAAATGCATATCAATATGTTAAAAGCAAAGATTCATCGTGCCACCGTAACCCAGGCAGAGCTGGACTACGTGGGCAGTATCACTGTGGACGAAGACTTACTGGATGCCGCCGGAATATTAGAATATGAAAAAGTACAGATTGTGGATATCAATAACGGCAACCGCTTTGAGACGTACACCATTGCCGGAGAGAGAGGCAGCGGTGTGATGTGCTTAAACGGAGCAGCGGCAAGATGTGTCAGCGTCCATGACAAGATCATCATCATGGCCTACGCGGACATGACCCCGGAAGAGGCGAAGAAACACCAACCTACCGTCGTTTTTGTGGACGACAACAATGCCGTTCATCGCATTACCAGCTATGAGAAACATGGCCGGCTGAGCGACATGGAATAAGACCGGGAAGCGCCGCATTTTTGGAAGAAAAGGAACGTGGAAACTATGTTAAAAGGAAAGACAGTCGTATTAGGAGTAACGGGCAGCATCGCTGCCTATAAAATTGCCAGTCTGGCAAGTATGCTGGTGAAGGCACACTGTGATGTACATGTTATCATGACGAAGAACGCAACGAACTTTATCAATCCGATCACATTTGAGACGCTCACCAATCATAAATGTCTGGTGGATACCTTTGACAGAAACTTTGAGTTTCAGGTAGAGCATGTCTCTCTGGCACAGAAAGCAGATCTGATGATGATCGCTCCGGCTTCCGCCAATGTGATCGGAAAGGTTGCGCACGGCATTGCGGACGATATGCTCACGACGACCATCATGGCATGTCCGGGAAAAGTGATCTTTTCTCCTGCCATGAATGTGCATATGTATGAGAATCCGATCCTGCAGGATAATCTGCAGATTCTCAGAAAATACGGCTACGAGGTGGTGGAGCCTGCAGTGGGATACCTCGCCTGCGGCGACACGGGGGCCGGCAAGATGCCGGAACCGGAGACCCTTTATCAGTATATCCTGCGGGAACTGGCCTGCGAGAAAGATATGCAGGGGCTGCGGGTGATGGTGACAGCGGGACCGACGCAGGAAGCGATCGATCCGGTTCGCTATATCACCAACCATTCCTCCGGAAAGATGGGATATGCTATCGCGAAGCGGGCGATGCTCCGGGGAGCGGATGTCACTCTCGTGTCCGGACCGGTCGCACTGGATCCGGTACCGTTTGTCCGTACCATACCGGTGACGACGGCACAGGAAATGTTTGAGGCCGTCCGTGATAATCTCGCGGAGCAGGACATTTTGATCAAAGCGGCGGCGGTGGCGGATTATCGCCCGTCTGAGGTCAGCGAGGAAAAAGTGAAAAAGTCAGATGCGGATATGAGCATCTCGCTGGAGAGGACGCAGGACATTCTCGGCTATGTGGCGGAGCACCGCAGAGATGATCAGACGATCTGCGGCTTTTCCATGGAGACCCGGAATATGCTGGAGAATTCCCGGAAAAAGCTGGAAAAGAAAAAGCTGGATATGATTGCCGCAAACAACTTAAAAGATGCCGGCGCCGGCTTTGCCACCGACACGAATCTTCTCACCATCATCACCGGGCAGGAAGAGAAGGCGCTTCCACTGATGACGAAAGAAGATGCGGCGCATGAACTCCTTTCCTTCATTTTATCATACCGGGGTGTTTTATAAATATCCTGTGTTTATTATACAAAAATGTGTAACAATTTTTAAAATTATAACAAAAAAGTATTATTATAAAGAAAAATGAATAAACAAATGCTGAAAATCGGAAGAAAAAATCGGAATGATATGTTATAATATACCATGGTGCCGGGAATTGCATGAAAAGTGAAAGCAAGGTGCATAGATAGTATGGAACATATTTTAATTATCGACAATGATACTTCCACAGCAGAGATGGAAAGGGATTATCTTGAGATTAATTCTTATGAAGTGACAATTGAGAAAAGTGGTGTGTCAGGGTTTCAGAGAGCCCTGCAGGAAGACATTCGTCTGGTGCTCACAGAACTGGATCTGGAGGATCTGAATGGCTTCGAATTATGCAGAGAGCTGAGAAACCGGCGGGACATACCGATAATCATTGTCTCAAACAGAACAGACGAGATCGATAAAGTGCGGGGACTCGGCGTGGGGGCGGATGACTATGTGACAAAGCCATTCTCCCCGAATGAACTGATAGCAAGAGTAAAGGCGAATCTGAGTCAGTATGACAGGCTGACCAGAAAAAGGATACAGAAAAATGATTGTATCGTTCTCGACCAGTTCCGTATTGACAGAACGGCGAGAAGAGTGACTGTTGCCGGACAGGAGATCGCATTTACCACGAAGGAGTTTGACCTCCTCGTATTTCTTGCCTCGCATCCGAACAGAGTCTTCTCCAAGGAGGAGCTGTTCCGGGAAGTCTGGGGGATGCATTCGGTAGGAGATGTAGCGACGGTCACGGTACATATCAAGAAGATCCGGCAGAAGCTGGAAAAGTTTGCAGGTGCGGCGAGCCTCATCGAGACTGTGTGGGGAGTCGGATACCGTTTTCAGCTGTCGGAGGCAGTCAGAGTAAATAATTCTTAAAATGCGGCAGAGGTTTCTCTGCCGATATTTTATCAGAAAGGGATTTCCTGCCCGGAAAGAAAACCGGCTGCGGGACAACGGGTGAAAAAATGCTGGGAAAGAAAAAGATTCCGATCGTATATGAAGATGACAGTATTCTGGTATGTGAAAAACCGGCGGGGATGCCGGTGCAGTCAGATACCAGTGGAAATGTAGATGTGGAGACCTGGTTAAAGCATTATCTTTTTGAAAAGCAGGAAGGGGAAGAAGAGCCGTACCTGACAGCGGTGCACCGACTGGACCGCCCGGTAGGAGGACTGATGGTTTTTGCCAGGACTAAAGAGGCGGCGGCAGAACTGAGCAGACAGATTCAAAATCATGAATTTGAAAAATATTATCAGGCAATCGTCTGCGGCGCGCTGCCGCAGGAGTTCGGAACCTTTGAGGATATGCTTTTACGGGATGGCAAAACGAACACGACAAAGGTTGTGCCGCCAGGAACGAAGGGCGCGAAACATGCGGAACTTGATTATGAGATGATCGATCAGATCGAGACCCGGGACGGAATCCTTTCCTGGGTTCTCGTCATCCTGCACACAGGACGCCACCATCAGATCCGGGTGCAGTTTGCCTCCCGGGGCATCGGCCTGTACGGCGATACCAAGTACAATCTAAAGTTCCAAAAGACAAAGAAAAAATACATGCAGCTTGGGTTATATTCCACCAGACTGGCCTTCCATCATCCGGTCACCGGCGAGGAGCTGGTATTTAAGACGGAACCGCAGGGCGAAGCCTTTGAGTTGATGGATGTGGAGGCGTATTAGGGGGCTGGCAGGATCTGAGAAAAATATTTTTTATGGACAGACGACGGCGGAATTCCTTCTTCATTATATTGACAAAAACCAGCCTGTATTTTAAAATAAATCGGTATGCTTATATATAATAGAAGAAACAAGATTTTATAAGAAATAATATGACAATATGCAATCGTTGCAGTATGCTGGTTCGGATACGTGATTTTACAGTCTGCGGCCGAATCGTTATCATAGTATGAAGAATACAGGAAAGGAAAGAGTTATGGCTAAAGAAAAGAAGCTTGTGGAAGCGATCACCCCGATGGATGAGGATTTTGCCCAGTGGTATACCGACGTGGTGACCAAGGCGGAGCTGGTATCCTACTCTAATGTGAAAGGATGTATGATCATCCGTCCGAGAGGCTACGCCATCTGGGAGAATATTCAGAAAGAGTTAGACAGAAGATTTAAAGAGACCGGTGTGGAAAATGTGTATCTGCCGATGCTGATCCCGGAGAGCCTTCTTCAGAAAGAGAAGGATCATGTGGAGGGATTCGCCCCTGAGGTGGCATGGGTGACACACGGCGGAGAGGAAGAGCTGGCAGAGAGACTCTGCATCCGCCCGACTTCCGAGACATTGTTCTGTGACCATGTGAAGGATATCGTACATTCCCACAGAGATCTGCCGGTCGTATATAATCAGTGGTGTTCCGTTCTCCGGTGGGAGAAGACGACCCGTCCGTTCCTCCGTTCCGCGGAGTTCTTATGGCAGGAGGGACATACCTTCCACGCAACTCCGGAAGAGGCGGAAGTAAGAACAGAGCAGATGCTCAATGTGTACGCGGACTTCTGCGAGGAGATTCTGGCGATCCCTCTTGTAAAAGGAAAGAAGACCGATAAGGAGAAGTTTGCCGGCGCGGAGGCGACGTACACGATCGAGGCGCTGATGCATGACGGCAAGGCGCTGCAGTCCGGTACCAGTCATAACTTCGGTTCCGGCTTCGCGGAAGCCTTCGGTATTCAGTATGCCAACAAGGAGAACAAGCTGTCTCCGGTCTATGAGACTTCCTGGGGGATGTCCACCCGTATCATCGGCGCCATCATCATGGTGCATGGCGATGACAGCGGTTTGGTGCTGCCGCCGCGGATCGCTCCGGTGCAGACGATGATCATCCCGATTCAGCAGAAGAAGGAAGGCGTGCTGGATAAAGCTTTTGAGATCCGCGATATGCTCAAAGGAGACTACTCCGTGAAAGTGGACGATTCCGACAAGTCTCCGGGATGGAAGTTCAGCGAGCAGGAGATTCAGGGTATCCCGACCCGTATCGAGATCGGACCGAAGGATATCGAGAAGAATCAGGCAGTGATCGTGCGCCGCGATACCCGCGAGAAGATCGTCGTATCCATCGACGAGCTGCCGGTACGTCTGGGCGAGGTTCTGGAAGAGATGCAGAAAGATATGTATGACAGAGCTAAAGCACATCTGGATGCCAACACCCATGTGGCTCACAACTGGGACGAGTTCCAGGATCTGCTGAATACAAAACAGGGCTTCATCCGCGCGATGTGGTGCGGCGACAGAGCCTGCGAGGAAGCCATTAAAGAAGAAACCGGCGCCACCACCCGCTGTATGCCGTTTGAGCAGGAGAGACATGGAGATGTATGTGTGCACTGCGGCAAGCCGGCGAAATGTGAGGTATACTTCGGAAAAGCATACTAAATACACGCGAAATATATATGATATTTTAGATAAAATTTTTATTATATGCTAGCAAATAAGTATTTAGAAAATTATGGTGTAGCCTAAAAGATAAGGTTACACCATTTTCTTTTTATTTTAAACAAAGCTATACGTTTTATTTATAAAAGAAAATATAGTTTATGTTTATAATAGTAATTGTTGGTAAAAAATAAATGGGATAGTTTTGCGGAATATGGAAAAAAACAATATTATCTTTTTTTGGAAATTCAATTTACAAAACAGAAAAATGGATTTATTAAGGAGAAAAAATGGCCAAAGTACAATCAGTTGAACCTAATATTGCCGATTTGGCAAATGGTTGGCTTAAATCATATAAATTAGATTATAAATTAGAACAAGAGGCGTTAAATACGGAAATTGATTCCGCCTTGAATGATTATTATTCAAAAAATGGTGGTTCAGGTGGTAATAGACCCGATGTAAAACTTTTATTACAGGATAAAAATTTAAACAAATATCCTGTTTTGATTGAATACAAAGGTTATAAAGACAAATTGGTAAAATTAAATAGTGATGGTAAGGTAGCAAATAGAACATCAAAGAATAAACCTGATTTTAAAAATATAAATTCATATGCTGTAAATGGAGCAGTTCACTATGCTAACGCATTGCTACATTATACAAGTTACAGTGATATTATTGCTGTTGGTATGACTGGATTTAAAGATGATAGTGATAATATTAATTATAACATTGGTGTATATTATGTTTCTAAAAGTAACTTTGGTATAGGGCAAAAAGTAGATGATTATACTGACTTGTCTTTCCTTAAAAAAGAAAATTTTGATAATTTTATTAAAAAAATCAAAAATTTGCAATTACCTCAGAATGAAATTGAAAAGTTAAAAGAACAACGTGAACGGGAAATAAATGCAAGTCTTGTTAGATTAAATAATGATATTTATCAGGGTGAAAAAGGATTAAGTGAAAGTGATCGTGTCTATCTCGTTGCAGCCGCAATTATTGCTACTTTAGGTGTACCAAATAGAGTAGCACCACTTGAAAAGTCAGAGTTAAAATCTTCTATGGAAAAAGGTAATCGCGACGGTGATATTATTTTACGAAAAATAGAAGCATTTTTGGATGAGAAAAATTTACCAGAAGAAAAAAAGGAGCTAATTGTAAGAACTTTACAAAATACACTTACAACTGATAATATCAATAAGGCTGAAAACGGAGAAAGTCAGCTTAAACGTGTATTTACGAAGATTGTTGATGATTTAGGTATTTACTATAAAATTGGGTTAACAACTGATTTTGCGGGAAAACTGTTTAATGAAATGTATAGTTGGCTTGGCTTTTCTCAAGATAAGCTGAATGATGTTGTTTTAACACCATCTTATGTTGCAACACTACTTGTTAAATTGGCTAGAGTGAACAAAGATTCTTACGTTTGGGATTTTGCAACAGGATCGGCTGGCTTACTTGTCGCGGCAATGAATGAAATGTTAATTGATGCTAAGGCAAAAATTAAATCGCCTGATGACTTAGCATTAAAATCATCTGCAATCAAAGCTAATCAGTTGCTTGGGCTTGAAATATTGCCAAGCGTTTATATGCTTGCAATACTGAATATGATTTTGATGGGTGATGGAAGTTCAAATATTTTAAATAAAGATTCGTTAAAAGATTTTAATGGAACCTATGGATATGGGAAGACAGATAAACAATTTCCTGCAGATGCTTTTGTGTTAAATCCGCCGTATTCAGCGCAAGGAAATGGTATGATATTCGTTGAAAAGGCGCTTTCAATGATGAATAAGGGATATGCTGCAATTATTATTCAGAATTCGGCTGGTAGTGGAAAAGCAATAGAGTATAATAAAAAAATTTTAAAACATAGTACACTTTTAGCAAGCATTAAAATGCCAGTTGATTTGTTTATGGGAAAATCAAGTGTTCAGACAAATATTTATGTATTTCGCGTAGGAGAAGAACATCACAAAGATGATATTGTAAAATTTATTGATTTTTCAAATGATGGATATGCGAGAACAAACCGTAAAAAGGCAAGCAATAATCTAAAAGATATAGATTGTGCAAAAGAACGTTATCAGGAGGTTGTTGATCTTGTACGTTTTGGTAAGAGTAAGCTGAACATTTTTACTGAAAAAGAATATTATGAGGGATATATTGACCCAGAAAACGGAGCTGACTGGAATCAGTCTGCACCGATTGAAATAAAACCAACTTTAAAAGATTTCAATAAAACGATAAATGATTATCTTTCCTGGGAAATTACAAGTTTGCTTAAAAATCAAAATATAGAGGATAACTGCTTGGGAAAATGAATGCCTCACTTAACAGCAAGTTACAGAGTGTTAAGTGGGGCGAATATAGACTTGGAGAGTTGTTTGAAATAAATCCATACAAGAAAAAATTTGATGCAAATAAAGTGACAATTCTCGAATGTGGGAAATATCCTTATATTGTTCGAATCAGTAATGATAATGGATGTAAAGGTTTTATTAATGAGGAGAAGCAATATTTAAATGAAGGAAATACTTTATCATTTGGACAAGATACCGCAACGGTTTTTTACCAAAAGCGACCTTATTTTACAGGTGATAAAATTAAAATTCTGAAATGTAAAGATGGTCGATTTAATGAAGCTAATGCACACTTTTTTGTAGCCGCAATTATAAAAGCTTTTTCTTCTTTTTCTTGGGGAACGTCAAGTTATAGCGTTGATGTTATTGAAAATCAAATAATTAAATTGCCTACAAAAAATAGCCAAATTGATTTTGATTTTATGGAAGACTTTATTGCCGAGTTAGAGGCAGAAAGCATAGTAAAATTGGCCGCTTATCTAAAGAAGAATGAGCTTGATGATTATACATTATCTAATGAGGAAGAGCAAGCGATAGAAAACTATAAATATGTTGTATGGAATTCCTATAATCTTGAAAAATTGTTTGGTAAATCAACGCGAGGAAAACGTCTGAAAGGAGATGATCGTATACCTGGAAAGCTTCCTTTCGTTACAGCAGGAGAAAAAAACGAAGGAGTGTCAGCGTATATAAATAATGATGTTGAAGTTTTTGAAAAAAATACGATAACAATTGATATGTTTGGTTCGGCAAAATACCGCAACTATAGATATGGAGCGGATGACCATGTAGCAGTAGTACATACAGAAAATCTTCCGATGAAAGCTGCTATTTTTGTAACATCCGCAATTCATAAAGTAGCGCATACAGGAAAGTTTGATTATGGGAATAACTTTTATGCTAAGGATGCCGATGCATTGGATATTATGTTGCCAACGAAAGGAAATAAACCGGATTATTATTATATGAATACGCTGATTTCTGCAATTCAAAAAAAGATAGTTAAAATTGTTGTACAGTATATAGAGAAAAAAATGCACACTATGAAGATGATCAAAAGTCATAATATTGTTTTGGAAACGGAAATATTATAGACTTAGTGTGAAAGAAAGTAGAGGAGAGCCAAAAACTGGCGCATTTCAATAAGCTGTCTTGGGCAGGCAACTTTTTGAAGTGTTATAGAGTTAGAAAATCAGATCAATAAGCTAATGGTTCATCAGATGGAAATAATCCCTTTCGTTGCAGCAGTTTCTTAGCTTGCCTGATAGTTTTTGCCTTTTGTTTTTCAATAGGAAATGTATGCTCCAAGTGACTTCTTAATCAAGGTTTTTTGTCATGGTTAGTGAAGCAGTCACTTAAAGCATTTTCATTTCAGGAGGTACAGCCATGAAAAAAGAGAAAATTACCCCACTGTACGAGCGTTTGAGCCGCGATGATGAGTTACAGGGCGATTGTAATTAAAGACATGAACCGCCTGGGGCACGATTATCTGAAAGTCGACGACGATTTTACCACGTTCCGCAACATCATGAACGAGTTTTACGCCCGCGACACTAGTCGGAAAATCCGCCCCGTGTTCAGGTCCAAAGGCATGAGTGGCAAGCACTTGACTGACACTGTCATTTATGGCTATCTGTGGGACGAAAAGAGGGAACACCGGTTTGTGGATGAGGAAGCCGCCGAAGTGGTACGCCGTATCTTTTCCCTGATGATGGAGAACTATGATCCCTATCAAATTTCCAAGCTGCTGTCCGAGACAAAGGTTGAAATCCCCGCTGTCCTTATGTCAGTCAGGTATTCAAAAACTCTGCCGGTGTCATAATCGCCGGATTTTTTACGCCGGACTCTAAAAAATCCTTATCACCGGTCAGCAGCACATCAGCTTTCGCTTCAATGGCTGCCCGCAAAATAGGGCGGTCGTTGATATCTCTGATTTGTGTTTCGGTCATATCTTCCTCTGTCGGAATGGGAACCAGTTCCAAGGTAAGCAGCGCAACGGAAAGAAATTTGTCCAGCGCCGCCAGCCGACTCGGGAATTTCTTGTTGAATATCCGATTCATTTCATCCACATTCTGTTCACAGATCAAACCGTGATTTGGGTAAGAGGCCGCTTTTACATACGCCTGATAAGGCGTACCGTTTGCACTCAGTGCGGCAGAAATGAGGACATTGGTATCAATCAGAACTCTCATGCCTTTTCGTCCTCATTTCTCAATTCATTGACGAGCGCCATAACATCATCTTCCGAGGTCAGGCCGGTGCGTTCTGCTTCTCCGACCATTTCCTGCTGAAGCACCTGCATGGCATACACAGCAGAATTGACAATGCGGACAGTGTTTCCCTCAACGATAAAAGTGACCCGATCACCATTTGACACACCAAGCACATCACGGACATCCTTCGGGATTGTGATTTGCCCTTTTGCCATGACTTTGGCATTGTCCACAAACGCATTTGCTAACATGACTTTGCACCACCTTTCTGAAATATGGAAAGTAGGGATTTTCCTACTTTTATTATACGTAGAACGAGCGAAAAAATCAACGGGAATCGCTGGAAATATATTCTCTCACTGGAACTCTGTTGTTGTGATTTCCCATAAATTGTGCTATACTAACGAAGATCGGAAGATTTGCCTGCCTGAATTTGGTTATTTTTGCCTTATGTCTGTTCTCGGGCATGAGGTTTTTTCTATTTTATATGGAAAAGAATACGAGGGAAGAGTTCCGGCAGAGAAAGATTCCGCAGCAGGACAGAACATGTTTAAAGAGTGTGTTCTGCTCTGTGATGTGAATAGAATAAATGGCGAACATGCAAAATATTGTCATAAACAGGAGGGTTGCTATGGACTCAATTATCAACAGACTGACAGAGATTGAGGAGACTGCTTCTTCCATTGTGGAACATGCCGAGGAGCAGAAGGCAGTGTTAGACCAGGAATATGACGAGAAGCGCAGGAAGTTTGACGCGGAACTGGAGGAAAAGACACAGGCGCGGATTCAGACGATCCAGAACAAGGTGAAAGAAGAGACTTCGAAGTTGGTGGAAGGACAGAGCGGTACCGGCGGCATGGAAGTTGAGCTGCTTCGAAAAGAATATGAGCAGAGACATACGGAGTATGCCAGGAATATTTTAAAACGGATCACTGAGGTGTAGCCTATGGGGAATTTACTTGCATACAGCGGTATCGTGACCAAGGTGCGGGCGATGGAGGGAAAGCTGCTCACTCCCGGGCAGTTTGAAAAGATCGCGGGTCTTGGGAGCGTGCCGGAGATCGTAGAATATTTAAAGAAAAATACAGCCTATGTGGATGTGCTGGAGACGCTTTCGGAGGAACAGATACACAGGGGAAACATCGAAAAAGTGCTGGTGCAGTCCCTGTATCACGATTACACGAAGCTTTACCGGTTCTGCGGGCAGAAGCAGCGGCGGTTTATGAAGCTGGTGATGAAGTCCTATGAGATCGATCTGATCAATTATTGTTTCCGGATTGTCATCAATCATTACAAACAGCCCTTTGATCTGGGGTACAAGCAGCCGTTTTTTGACCGGTACTCGCAGGTATCCATCGAGAAGCTCATCACATCCCGGACGACCGATGAGCTGGTGGAGAATCTCAAAGGAACAGAGTACTATGAACCGCTGCGTAAGCTTCGGGATTCCCAGAATGTGACGCTCTATGATTATGACCTCACTCTGAATCTTTACTACTTTACTTCTATATGGAAGGAACAGAAAAAAGTGCTGAAGAAGGATGAGCTGGAGCTTTTCATGCGGGACTGCGGTTCTAAGATAGATATGCTCAACATGCAGTGGATCTACCGGGCGAAGAAGTATTATAACATGAAGCCGGCGGATATCTATCTGCTGCTGATCCCCATCCACTATAAGCTGTCCACGGAGATGGTCAAGGAGATGGTGGAGGCGCCGGGACTGACAGAGTTTCAGGCGGTGGTGGACCGGACGACCTACGCCCGCCATTATAATTTTCACCAGAACCTGACCATTGAGCAGATGTATGCGGACTGCCTGCATTATCTGTACACGGTGGACCGGCGGAGAAATCCGTACTCCATCGCCGTGGTAAATACCTATCTTTTTCTGAAAGAGGAAGAGATTAAAAAGCTGACGACTGCAATGGAATGCGTACGATACAGTCTGACTCCAGGCGAGACGCTGGCATACGTTGGAGGTAAAATACAATGATTGTAAAGATGAAGTTTGTAAACATATCCGGCCCCCGGAATGATATCGACCGGGTGACGAACCTGTATCTCTCCCGGTATGAGATACAGCTGGAATCGGCTTTGTCCGAGCTTAAGACCGTGGACAACTTAAGGCCCTTTGTGGAGATCAATCCTTACCGGGACGTTTTAAAAAAGGCGGAAGAGTTTGTCGGTTATCTGCCGGATGTGGAAAATGTGGAGCCGGACACTTCCATGGGGCTTGACGATATGTTTGAGGTGGTGCGGCAGGCGAATGAGGATTACCAGTCTCTGCAGGAACAGAAGGAGAAAATTAAAAAGCAGAGTGAGGAGATCCGTGCCAGACAGCATGTGATTGCTCCGTTTCGCCCGATGGACTGTGACCTGCACAAGGTACTCCATTACAAATATATCGTGTACCGTTTTGGACGTATCGCGGTGGAATATTATCAGAAAATGCAAAAATACCTGATGGATGATCTGGGCGCGATCTTCGTGGAAGGGCAGAGGGACGAAAGTTACGTGTACGGCGCGTATTTTGTGGCGCCGGCAGAGACGCAGAAGGTGGACGCGGTATTCCGTTCTTTGCATTTTGAGAAGATTGAGTTAAAAGATGAGTTTGAGGGAACGCCGGAACAGGCATACCGTGCTCTGGACAGGGAAAATGCGAAGATTGAGAGGGAGCTTGCTGACCTGGACAGACAGGCCGGTGAGATGCTTCAGGGGAAAGCGCCGCAGCTGGTGGCAGCGAGAGACCGTCTTGAGGAACTCTCCAACAACTTTGACGTCCGCAAGCTGGCAGCCCGGATGGAGGATAATAAGGAAGATTATTACATCCTCTGCGGCTGGATGGCGGAAGACGATGTGGAGAAGTTTGTCAAAGAGATTCAGGACGACGACAAGGTTTTCGTTGTGGTGGAAGACGACCACGACGCCTACTTTGGAGAGCCTCCGACCAAGCTGGAGAATCCGAAACTGTTCAAACCGTTTGAGATGTTCGTGCAAATGTACGGGCTGCCGGCGCACAATGAACTGGACCCGACGCTGTTTGTGGGTATCACGTATTCCCTCATCTTCGGCATCATGTTCGGCGATGTGGGACAGGGCCTTCTTTTGTTGATCGGAGGAGCGCTCATCTATCACTTTAAGCGGGCGCCGCTGGCGGGGATCATCGCCACGGCCGGTGTGTTCTCCACGATCTTCGGGTTTGTGTTCGGAAGTATTTTCGGATTTGAAAATGTGATAGAGCCCCTGTGGATACGGCCCATCGACCACATGACCACCCTGCCGTTCCTCGGCAAGCTCAACACCGTGTTTGTGGTGGCGGTGGCGTTCGGTATGTTTTTGATCATCGTGGCCATGGTGCTTCACATTATCAACGCGCTCAGAGACAAAGATATCGGCGGCGCCTGGTTTGACGCCAACGGGGTGGCCGGGCTTGTCTTTTACGCGGCGGTTGTGGTCACTATTGTATTATTTTTAACCGGCAACCCGCTTCCGGCAGGCGTTGTCATGGCGGTGATGTTCGGTGTCCCGCTGCTGCTCATTTTGTTTAGGGAGCCGCTGACCCGTCTCATCCGTCACCAGAGCGGAAAGATGGAAGAGAGCAAGGCGATGTTTCTCGTGGAAGGATTTTTTGAGATGTTTGAGACATTGCTCAGCTATTTTTCCAACACGATATCTTTTATCCGTATCGGAGCCTTCGCCGTCAGCCATGCCGCCATCATGGAAGTGGTGCTGCAGCTGACAGGAGCGGAGAGCGGCAACCCGAACTGGCTTGGCGTCATCTTCGGCAACCTCTTTGTCTGCGGATTCGAAGGACTGATCGTGGGCATTCAGGTGCTGAGACTGGAATATTATGAGATGTTCAGCCGTTTCTATAAAGGCAGCGGCCACGCATTTACTCCATATACAAAAAAGAAAACCAATAAAAAATAGGAGGTCCTACATCATGACATTAGCAACGAAAATCGTATTCATCGCAGCATTACTTTTGAGTATCGTTCTCCCGTTCTGTTATTTTTATCTGGGAGAAAAATGTAAAAAACGTTACAAACGCACGCTGGGCGTCAATACCGTATTTTTCTTTGGCACCCTGCTGATCGCCATGGCGGTGATGTTCAGCGGACAGAGCGTGGAAGCGGCAGAGACGACCGCCGCAGCTTCCGCCGGACTTGCCACTGGCCTTGGCTATCTGGCAGCCGCCCTCGTAACCGGTCTTTCCTGCATCGGCGGCGGTATCGCCGTAGCTTCCGCCGCCAGCGCCGCCCTCGGAGCTCTGAGCGAAGACTCCAGTATCCTCGGTAAATCCCTGATCTTCGTCGGACTGGCAGAAGGTGTCTGCCTGTACGGACTGATTATCTCTTTTATGATTTTGGGAAACCTGTAACACCAAGGTCAAAAGGTCATGCTTTCATGCTGGCATGAAAAAGCATGACATCTTGACCTGCCCCCACATGAGCATGAAGCACGACAGTGCGGGAATGCGAATGTGGGAAGGATTGCGGGAGCGCTATGCGCAGAGCAATCCGGAGTGTTACAGAGAAAGAAACACTTGCATACGAGCATGAAGCACGGCAGTGCGGGAATGCGAATGTGGGGAGGATTGCGAGAGCGCTGCGCGCGGAGCAATCCGGGGTGTTACAATATGGAGTGGTGTTACAGAAAAGTCATCACATCAGGGAAGGAGAACGCACATGAAAATGTATCTGATCAGCGACAACGTGGACACTTACACGGGCATGCGCCTGGCGGGGGTGGACGGCGTGGTCGTTCATGAAAGAGAGGAGCTCCGGGCGGAGCTTGAGAAGGTTCTTGCCGATAAGAGTATCGGTATTGTTCTCCTGACGGAGAAGTTCGGCCGGGAGTTTCCGGATATCATCGATACGTTCCGGCTGGAGCGGAAAATGCCGCTTCTTGTGGAGATACCGGACCGGCACGGAACCGGACGAAAGAAGGATTTTATCACGTCTTATATCACAGAGGCGATCGGATTGAAATTATGAGGACAGAGACGGACAGTCTCTGTGAAGAACAGAAAAATGACGGACAGAAGCATGACGATGTCGTCTTTCATGGGAAAACAGGAAGGACGATGCCGTGTGATGCATATTTGAAAATAAGGAGGGATTCCTCTTGACATTGGAAGAAAAAATCGCACACCTGCAAACCTCGTCCATGGAGCAGGCGAGGGCGGAGGGCAATGCCATCATTGACTCTCACAGGGAAGCGCTGGAAAAGGAACTGGCAGACCATAAAACGGAAGCGATGCGCCAGTCAAAGCAGCGGATCATGGAAGAAAAGACAAGGGCAAAGCTGGAGCTGAATCAGGCGAGAGCAAAGTTTCAGCTGGAGCAGCGTCGAGTGCGCGGTAAGGTACAGCAGGAGCTCAAGGACAAGATTTTTAATGAGACGCTGGGATTTGTCCGGGCGTTTATGCAGACAGAGGAGTATGATACATTTCTTGTGAAATGCATCCGGCAGGCGGAGGAGTATGCGGGAGATGATCTGGTCACCGTATATATCAATGCATCCGATGCGGACAGGCAGAAAAAACTGGAGGAAAAAACAGGCGTTTCTCTGACGGTCAGCGAGGAAGATTTCATCGGGGGAGTGCGGGCGGTCATTCAGAGCCGCAACATTCTCATCGACCATTCTTTTCGGACGCAGCTGCGGGACGAATATGAGAAGTTTTTGTTTTTAGGAGGTGACGGCGTTGCTTAAGACCGGGACAATCTATGGAATCAACGGGCCTGTCGTATATCTGAAAGGAAATACCGGCTTCCGCATGGCGGAGATGGTCTACGTCGGAAAGCAGAAGCTGGTGGGAGAAGTGATCGCTCTGGATAAAGACCGGACGACGGTGCAGGTATATGAGGAGACGACGGGGCTTTGTCCCGGGGAAGAGGTCGTGGCCAGCGGCAGCGCTGTCTCCGTCACGTTAGCGCCGGGTATCCTCAATAACATTTTTGACGGAATCGAGCGGCCGCTGGAGAGGATTGCCGAGTCGTCAGGCGGCGCTTTCATCACCCGGGGCGTCAGCGTGGATTCTCTGGACAGGCAGAAGAAATGGAAGACACATATCACGGTGGAAAAGGGACAGTATCTCCATGGCGGGGATATTATCGCAGAGGTGCCGGAGACCCGTGCCATCATCCATAAATGTATGGTTCCTCCTGCCGTGGAGGGAACAGTGACGGAGGTGGTTTCAGACGGGGAGTATACGATCGACGAGACGTTGGTAGTCTTGACGCTGCCGGATGGTTCCGAAAAAAAGATTACCATGACACAGCACTGGCCGATCCGGACGGCGAGACCGTGCCATCACCGGTTTCCGGTTTCTGTGCCTCTGGTGACCGGTCAGAGGATCATTGATACGATGTTCCCGATCGCAAAGGGAGGCACGGCGGCCATTCCCGGCGGTTTCGGTACGGGAAAGACCATGACGCAGCACCAGATCGCCAAGTGGGCGGACGCGGACATCATTATCTATATTGGCTGCGGCGAGCGTGGCAATGAGATGACCCAGGTACTGGAAGAGTTCAGCGAACTTACAGACCCGAGAAGCGGGCAGCCGCTCATGGACCGGACGACCCTGATCGCCAACACGTCCAACATGCCGGTGGCGGCCCGTGAGGCAAGCATCTATACGGGGCTTACCCTGGCGGAATATTACCGGGACATGGGATACGATGTGGCGATCATGGCGGACTCCACGTCCCGCTGGGCGGAGGCGCTTCGTGAGTTGTCCGGACGACTGGAAGAGATGCCGGCGGAAGAAGGCTTCCCGGCATATCTGGCTTCCCGGCTGTCCGCCTTTTATGAGAGGGCCGGGATGATGCACAACTTAAATGGAACCAACGGTTCCGTCACGATCATCGGAGCGGTTTCACCTCAGGGCGGCGACTTCTCGGAGCCGGTGACCCAGAATACAAAACGTTTCGTCCGCTGTTTCTGGGGACTGGACAAGAGTCTTGCCTACGCGAGACATTTCCCCGCCATCCACTGGCTCACCAGCTACAGTGAGTATCTCGGTGATCTGAGTCCGTGGTATCGATACAATGTATCGCCGAAGTTTGTGGAATACAGAAACCGTCTCATGGCGCTTCTCAATCAGGAGAGCAGCCTTTTGGAGATCGTGAAGCTGATTGGAAGCGATGTGCTTCCGGATGACCAGAAGCTTGTGCTGGAGATCGCCCGGGTCATCCGTCTGGGCTTTTTGCAGCAGAATGCTTTCCATAAAGAAGATACCTGCGTATCCATGGAAAAACAGTTTCTCATGATGGATACAATCTTATATCTTTATAAATTATCGCGGACGCTGGTGTCCATGGGACATCCGATGTCCGTACTCAAAGAAGAGAAAATATTTGATAAGGTCATTGCCATCAAATACGATGTGCCAAACGACCGTCTGGAAATGTTTGCCCAGTACCGCCGTGACATTGATACATTTTATCAGCGGGTACTGGAGAAAAATGCGTAGGGAGGGACCGGTATGTCAATTGAATATTTGGGATTAAGCAGTATCAACGGCCCTCTGGTAGTGCTGGAAGGCGTGCAGGATGCCTTTTTTGACGAGATCGTGGAGTTCGTCATCGACGGCGCCGAGAGAAAGATCGGACGAATCGTAGAACTTTACGAGGACAAGGCGGTCATTCAGGTGTTCGAGGGCACAGAAAGTATGTCCCTGACCAACACCCACACGAAACTGACCGGGCATCCGATGGAGATCGCCCTCTCGCCGGATATGCTGGGCCGGACATTTAACGGGATCGGACAGCCCATCGACGACCTGGGGCCGATCGTCTCCACATTAAAAAGAGATGTCAACGGTCTGCCGTTAAACCCGGTCTGCCGGGAATACCCGAGAAACTATATCCACACAGGAATCTCTGCCATCGACGGCCTGACGACGCTGATCCGCGGACAGAAGCTGCCCATCTTTTCGGGCAACGGTCTGCCTCATGACCAGCTTGCCGCGCAGATCGTAAAGCAGGCGTCTCTCGGCGAGGATTCCGACGAAGAGTTCGCCATCGTCTTTGCCGCTATGGGCGTCAAACACGATGTGGCAGATTTCTTCCGCCACACCTTTGAGGAGAGCGGCGTTGCCGACCATGTGGCGATGTTCTTAAATCTCGCCAACGACCCGGTGGTGGAGCGTCTGATCACCCCGAAGGTGGCGCTGACCGTCGCGGAGTATCTGGCGTTTGAACAGCATATGCACATCCTTGTCATCCTGACCGACATGACCTCCTTTGCCGAGGCCATGCGTGAAGTTTCCTCCTCAAAAGGAGAGATCCCGAGCCGGAAAGGTTTTCCGGGGTATCTGTACAGCGAGCTGGCAGCCATCTACGAGCGCGCCGGTATCGTGCGGGGCGTGGACGGTTCTGTGACCCAACTTCCGATCCTCACGATGCCGAACGACGACATCACCCACCCGATTCCCGATCTGACAGGATACATCACGGAGGGACAGATCGTTCTGGACCGCCCGCTGAACGGCCAGTCCATTTACCCGCCGATCAATATCCTGCCGTCCCTGTCCCGTCTGATGAAAGACGGCATCGGCGAGGGATACACGAGGGAAGATCATCAGGACCTTGCAAACCAGCTTTTCTCCGCCTACGCCAAAGTGGGCGACGCCAGAAACCTGGCGTCCGTCATCGGGGAGGACGAGCTGTCGCCGATCGACAAGAAATACCTGGAATTCGGAAAAGAATTCGAGGAGCGGTATATCGGTCAGGGACCGGAGGAAAACCGCAGCATGGAAGAGACGCTGAACCTTGGCTGGGAGCTTCTCGGCAAACTTCCGCGGGAGGAACTGGACCGGGTGGATACAAAGCTTCTTGATAAATATTACAGACCGGCGCCGGAAGAATAGATGGTGCGCCGCTAAAAATCATAGAAAGGGGGCGTTCCTTTGGACCCGCGTACTTTCCCCACAAAGGGAAATCTGATGCTGGCGAAAAACTCGCTGGCGCTTGCAAAGCAGGGGTATGACCTGATGGACCGGAAACGGAATATCCTCATCCGGGAGCTGATGGATTTGATCGACGAGGCGAGGAGCATCCAGGAGGAGATTGACAGTACATTTACTTACGCCTACCAGTGCCTCCAGCGCGCCAATATTGAAAACGGGATCAGCACGGTGGAGCAGCTTGCCTACACAGTTCCCATCGAGAACTCTATCACCATTCAGGTCCGGAGCATCATGGGAACGGAGATTCCCCATGTGAAATACACACCCGACGCCGGGATGCCGACGTACGCTTTCAGCACAACCCACGAATCCATCGATGTGGCAAAGGAGGCATTTCGCCGGGTAAAAGATCTGACGATCAAGCTTTCCATGGTGGAGAACGCCGCGTACCGACTCGCCACCAACATCAAAAAGACCCAGAAGCGCGCCAACGCGCTGCAAAATATCACGATTCCAATGTATACGTCGTTAGTGTATACGATCACCAACGCGCTGGAAGAAAAGGACAGAGAAGAATTCACGAGACTGAAAGTCATTAAGAGGATGAAGATGAAGGAGTAGATAGAAATGCCCGCTGTCGGTTGCCGACAGCGGGCATTACATTGTCAGAACACAATGTGAATGCCGTTGGGCTGCATGATTAAAGAGGTAAGTTCATTTATATCAATGCCTGTTTTCAGACTGATATAGGTCTGTTTGATCTTCCTTTGTGACAGATATGCATTTACTGAGGATATACCGGCGTAGAGGGGAGTGTTTGTTTTGATTTTATTTCAATACATTAGATTTGTTCGGGGAACAGTCGCTCCGGCCGTTTCGTCTGAAAGACGCCGCGCAGAAGTTATCAGTCCATGAGTCTACGGTGAGCAGAGCCATCCGGGATAAACATCTGCAGTGCTGCTGGGGGACCTATCCGCTGAGTTTCTTTTTCTCCAGGGGAATCATGCAGGAAGAAGAACAGGGTCAGGTAGCGACATTTGCCATCAAGCAGGAATTAAAAAGACTCATTGATGAGGAAGATAAAAAGAAGCCTCACAACGATCAACAGCTCTCGGAGCTGCTCACAGAGCAGGGCTACGATATTTCAAGAAGAACGGTGGCAAAATACCGGGAGTCCATGGGGATTCCAAACAGCCGGGGCAGAAAACAGTTTTGAAATAGCTGAGAGAGTTCCGGAGGATGGCGCAAAGAAAGAATCCATTGATTTTTTGATGTGGGTCTATATAATGAAAGTATATACTGGCGTACCGACTTGCTCACATTTCGCATATGAACGGGTCAGTACAGCAGCGGCAGGAATGAGATGTGGAGGGGGGATGGATGTATGCATAAAATGAAAAAAATCCCGGTAGGTATAGAGAAATTTGAAAAAATACGTTCGCAAGATTTTTATTATGTAGATAAGACGGGTATGATTCTGGATTTACTTCAAGGATGGGGGGAGGTAAATCTGTTTACCAGGCCGAGACGTTTTGGAAAGTCGTTAAACATGAGTATGCTGAAAGCGTTTTTTGAGATAGGCACAGATAAAACTTTATTTGAAGGGCTCAGGATAGCAGAAGAGACAGAACTCTGCGAAGAATATATGGGTCAGTTCCCGGTAATATCCGTCAGTCTCAAAGATGTGGCGGGCGCTGATTATGAGACCGCCAGTATCCTTTTAAGTACAACGATAGGAAATGAGGCGCTGCGTTTTCAGTATCTTCTTGACAGTGACAGACTTTCGGAGGAGGAGAAGAACCTTTACAGACGGTTGATCGCAGTGGATTCCTCCGGACAGCGTGTCTTTGCCATGACGGATCCTGTGATGATGGGAAGCCTGAAAATACTCTGTACGTTGCTGGAAAAACATTTCGGCAAAAAAGTAATCGTCCTGATCGATGAATACGATGTTCCTCTAGCGAAGGCGAATGAGTATGGCTATTATGATAAGATGATCCTTCTGCTGCGGAATATGTTTCAGCAGGTATTAAAAACAAATGACAGCCTGCAGTTCGCTGTGATGACTGGATGCCTGCGGGTGGCAAAGGAAAGTATTTTTACCGGATTGAATAATCTGAAGGTTTTGTCTCTGACCACCGTCTCGTTTGATGAATATTTTGGCTTTACGGACAGCGAAGTGAGAGAACTGCTGGCTTATTATAGGCTGGAAGACAAATACGAGAATATAAAAAACTGGTATGACGGGTATCATTTCGGAAATGTGGATGTCTATTGCCCGTGGGATGTCCTCAATTATTGTGACGAACTGCTGGGTGATCCCGATGCGGAACCGAAGAATTACTGGTCGAACACCAGCGGCAACGAGGCGGTGCGGCATTTCATTAAAAATATGGATGCCGGGCAGGTAAAAGAAGAGATCGAAGAATTGCTGTCCGGCGAGACGGTGACGAAGGAGATTCATGAAGAGCTGACCTATCAGGGACTGTATGATTCGGTCGAGAATATCTGGAGCGTATTGTTTATGACCGGCTATCTTACGTATAAGGGAAGACCCCGGGATGGGAAGTATCAGCTGACGATCCCGAATATGGAAATCCGGAGTATTTTTACAAAACAGATTATGGGACTGTTTTTAAAAGAAGTGGAAAAGGACGGGGAACAGTTGAATGCATTCTGTAAGGCGCTGGAAGAAGGGGATGCGCCGCAGGTAGAGAGACTCTTTACCGGTTATCTGAGAAGAACTATCAGTATCAGAGATACCTTTGCCAGAAAAGAGCGGAAGGAGAACTTCTACCATGGCATCTTACTGGGAATTCTGGGATATAAAAAGGAATGGTATATCAGGTCCAATGAGGAGACCGGCGATGGATACAGTGATATCGTGATCAAAATCCGGGATAAAGAGATCGGCATTATCATAGAGATTAAGTACGCGGAAAACGCCCGGTTTGAGGAAGCCTGTCAGAGCGCTCTGAAACAGATAGAAGAGAAGAATTACACGGATTATCTGAGAGAAGACGACTTTCACACCATTTATCGATATGGCATTGCCTGTTATAAAAAGAAATGCAGGGTACAGGCAGAAAAAGCAAATATGTAAAACATGTAAAAAATTAGTTAATGGATGTGAGATTGTAGAAAATAAACAAACAAAAGGGAGCCCGCAGAAATCTGAATGGAAGAAGATTTCTGCGGGGTTTTTGCTATTTCAGGCAATTATCCGCTTAAGTGTGCAGATTAAGTGCGTTTTCCGCCAAACTATTCGTAAAACGCATGGTTACAGATAAAGAACAGGTATTAGACAAACAGAGACCGCATTTTTATAATAAAGCTATAAAGTGATACAGTATAAACCGTATAAGTTTGAGGAGGTAGTTTATGAAGAAAAAAATGATTTCTCTTATATTGACAGCGGCTCTGTTGACGATAACCGCAGGGTGCGGAAACACAGGTACACAGAGCGGCGGACAGACAGACGGCGCACAGCCGCCGGCAGCAGAAAGCACGACACAGAGCGCTGCCGATACACAGGCGGAGGCAGACACACAGGACAGCGTGGCGCAGCCGGACGCGCAGGCAGACGGGGCAACACAAGCACAGGCAGAAGCGCAGAGTGAGGCGGCGGCCGGAGATACTTCCGGAGCAACAGAAGGAGAGGAAAGCAGCTCCAATGTTCTGGTGGCGTACTTCTCCTGGGCGGACAACACCGTGCTTGACGAGGATGTGGACGCCGTCTCTTCTCCGAGTGTCACAGCGCCGGGAAATGTACAGGAACTGGCAGGCTGGGTGCAGGAAGAGACGGGCGGCGACCTGTTTTCCATCCGTGTGACAGACCCATATCCAAGCGACTGGGATGAGTGTCTGGACAGAGCGAACGAGGAACGAGGTGAGGACGCCCGGCCGCAGCTTCAGGAAAATGTAGAGAATCTGGACGATTATGACACCGTATTTTTGGGGTATCCGAACTGGTGGTACGGCGTACCGATGGCGCTTCTTTCTTTCCTGGAAGAAAATGATCTGTCCGGCAAGCAGGTATATCTGTTCTGCTCCCACGGAACGGGTGGTCTGGCAGACAGCGTCGACATCATTGAGGAGGCGGCGCCGGACGCAGAGATTTCCGACAATATCTTTGACTGCTACGAGGAAGACGCTTCTTCTTCCCAGGGAGAGATCCAGAGCTGGGTGGAAGAACTGGGATATTAAGAGTTGTTCCCGCCAACGTGGAAGAATCACTGAGAAAGAATAACAGGGCTCTCGCTTTGGCGGGTGATCAGCCCGATGGGAAGGAGAGATGGTGTTGAAACCGAAGGCGGTGGTAAAGCTGGTCGTAGATATCCTCATGACGATCGCCCTTCTGGGCGTCATGGGATATCAGTTCTGGGGAGAAGAAGCCCATGAGTGGGTGGGCGCCGGACTGTTTGTTTTATTTATCATCCATCACATTTTAAATGGAAACTGGCACAGGAATCTGCTGCGGGGGAAATATACGCCGGTCCGCATTCTCCAGACAGGTATCGACCTGCTGGTATTTCTGGCGATGCTCGGGCTGATGGTGAGCGGCGTGATGATGTCTAACTACGTATTTGATTTCCTGCCGATTCACGGAGGAATGTCTTTTGCGAGACTGTTACACATGACAGCGTCCCACTGGGGCTACATTTTCATGGCTCTGCATCTGGGACTGCACTGGGGAATGTTCCTGGGGCTTTTTAGAAAGTGGACAGGGAAAAACGAAAACGTATCTTCCCACCCGGCAGCTGGAGAGAAAACTGCACGGGAAGATGCACCGGAATCCGGTCATCCACGGACGAAGGGAGCCGGAAAGTGGCTTCCGACGATAGTCGGAGCGGTCATCGCAGTGTATGGCGTCACCGTTTTTATAAGACGGGATTTTCTCACGTATCTTTTTGTGAGAACACATTTTGTATTTTTAGATTATGAGGAGCCGGTTCCATTGTTTTATCTGGATTACCTGGCTTTGATGGGAACATTTATCTTTGCCGCATATTTTCTTTCTAAAGGCTTAAGGAGAAAAAACGGCAAGCGAAAATGAGAACAGGAGGAATAGAGTGATGAAATATGCAAAATTAGGAAATGCAGATCTGAAAGTTTCCCGCATCTGTATGGGATGTATGGGATTTGGCGATGCGAACAACGGACAGCACAGCTGGACGATCGATGAGGAACATTCCAGGGAGATCATCCGACGGGGGCTGGAACTGGGCGTAAACTTCTTTGATACCGCCATCGGTTATCAGAGCGGAACCAGTGAACAGTATCTGGGAAGGGCGCTTCGGGATTACGCCAGGAGAGAGGATGTGGTAGTCGCCACAAAGTTTCTGCCGCGGACAGAGGAAGAGATCGCGGAAGGCGTCACCGGACAGCAGCACATTGAGAAACTGCTCAATAAGAGTCTGTCCAATCTGGGAATGGACTATGTGGATTTATATATTTATCATATGTGGGATTATCAGACGCCGCTCTATGATATCATGGACGGCCTGAACCGGATGGTGAAAGCCGGAAAGATCCGCTATATCGGTATCTCCAACTGCTTTGCATGGCAGCTTGCCAAGGCAAATGCGCTGGCAGAAAAAGAAGGGTTCGCAAAGTTCGTTTCTGTTCAGGGACATTATAATCTGATCTTCCGGGAAGAAGAGCGGGAGATGGCAAAGCTCTGCGCCGAGGATAACATCGCCATGACGCCGTACAGCGCTCTGGCAGGCGGACGGCTCTCCAAACATCCGGGTGAGACGTCCAAACGTCTGGAGGAAGACGATTACGCCAAGTTCAAATATGACGCCACCGCCGCACAGGACAATATCATCATAGGAAGAGTGGCAGAGATCGCGGACAAACGTGGCGTGACCATGACGGAAGTGGCGCTGGCATGGCTTCTCACAAAAGTCACAGCTCCGGTCGTAGGCGCGACGAAGATTCATCACATCGACGGAGCGGCCAAAGCGACAGACCTTACCCTCACTGACAGAGAGATCGCGTATCTGGAAGAAATGTACGTACCGCACAAACTGGTCGGCGTTATGGCGCAGAACACCCAGACAGCCGTCAAAGAAAAACATGTGTGGGGTACCGGCAATCAGGAAATATAAAGCAGACTGCGGCCGGCAGAAGTCAGGAGATGAAAAGCCGGCTGCGGCAAACAGAAAATATAAAGCAGACTGTAGAAGATGAAAGGGAAAAAGGAGGAGATGGAAGATGAAGATCGTAGTATTAGAAGGAAGTCCGAATAAAAACGGTTCTTCCAACATGCTGGCAAAAGAATTCATCCGGGGCGCGCAGGAAGCCCACTATGAAACGCTTCTTCGCTATCTGAATCTCACAGATATGGGAAGAGTCTGGGGAAGAGGCTGCGGCACTCCGTCCATGACAAAACATTCCGGATATATGAAGCAGGCCTACGAACTGGGGAAAAACCTGCGGTAAGCGAATAAAAAGATTTTTGCATCAGATATTGGGGAGATAAGAAGAGAAGGAGGACGATATGAGAAAGTTTCTTTCATTGGGCATCGTGATGTTGATGATGGCCGCAACCCTCGGCGTTCCCCTCTACGCCTGCGGCGGAGGGACCATCCCTCTGCTTCAGCAATGGCTGTGGGACGGGATGAGTCTCGGCAGCGCCGCGTCGTTTATGATCACCGGCCCCGCCACAAAGATCACTAATCTCGGCGCACTGAAAATCGTGCTGGGGTTGCGGCGCTTTTTGCTTTATCTGCTGTTTGTGATGGCCTTTGCCTTTGCAAGCGGTATGGCAGTGAATATTGTTTTAAACGGATACACATAGGATTATACATAAGACGAGGAGTAAAAAAATGATCAACTTAAACGAAAAACAATACATGCGATTACAAACTCTTTTCCTGTGTGCCTTCCTGTTCAGCTTTCTGCTGGCTGGATTCCACAACAGAACCTGGCAGGAGGTTTTTGCCGCTGCCGTACCGGAGGAGAAAATGATGAGTGAGACAACGACAGTATCAGAAAAAAATGTCCCGGCGCAACAGCCTGCGGATTCCGGCGAAAATGTTTCAGATGGATTCCAGCCGGCAGCGGGGGAGACAGAGATCACTGTGTACACTTACGGAGAAGAAAGTTACACAGTACAGGGAATGATGGACGTCATCCATCCGGAAGACGGGACCGGCGAATACTTTCTGGAGATCAGCGGCCCGGTGGAAAAAGATGAGACCATATCCGATGAGGCCGAAAATATGCTGGAAAACACACATCCCGACGAATTCGGTGACGCCAGCGTTTCCCTGACCATCTACGACGGCGAAAAAGTGTATGGATTCTATGGAAAGGCAAAGGTGGCAGAAGAAGCAGAAGATTCCGTACAGCACATAGAGATCATGGGACATAAAGAAGGATTTTATGACGGAGAGGAACTGTATTCCCAGGAATAGTATTCCGAAGATTACTTTATATTGATATTCAGGAGCCCCGCAGAAATCACGAAGGGTTGGGTGATTTCTGCGGGGCTTCGTGCTGTCCCCTGGCTTTTGGCAGAGTATGAACATGCCTCCGATAAATATAGAAAAAAGTTATAACAGATAATGCGAATCAGGTATTTGCCATTGCAGGAAAGAAGTGTTACAGTTATCCTAGTGTACAGACCTGCTCATCTTTCGCATAATGAGTTGTCAGCACATCGGTAAAGAAATATGCAGCTGATTCAGCTGTGAGGATAGAAATAATTGGGAGGTATAGATAGATGAAGACGATAAAGAATCAGACATTTGATGAAGAGAGAGCATTATATGGAAGTGACGGCGTAGTTCTGGAGGACTGCGCTTTCGACGGTCCGGCGGACGGAGAGAGTGCATTGAAGGAGAGCAGAAATATCCGGGTGAGCCGTACATTTTGTAATCTGCGGTATCCGTTTTGGCATGATCATAATCTGGAGATTCGGGACTGTGAGATGACGGAATTGTGCCGGGCGGCTTTGTGGTATTCCGATGACATCACCATTACCGGAACAAAGATGCATGGAATCAAGGCGCTCAGGGAGTGCAGCAATGTAAAGGTGGAGGACTGCGATATCATTTCCCCGGAGTTTGGCTGGTCTGTGAGAAATATCGAGATGCGCCGCTGCCATGCGGAAAGTGAATATTTTATGATGCGCTCGGAAAATATTCATTTTGAGGATGTGAACTTTAAAGGAAAATATTCTTTCCAGTATATAAAAAATGCCGTGTTTGAAAACTGCGTCTTCGATACGAAAGATGCTTTCTGGCACGGTGAAAACATCACGGTGAAAAACAGCACCATCAAAGGGGAGTATTTTGCCTGGTATTCCGATGGACTGACCCTTATCAATTGTAAGATCATCGGCACACAGCCGTTCTGTTACTGTAAGAATCTGAAATTGATCAACTGCGAGATGATCGACACAGACCTCTGCTTTGAAAAATCCGATGTGGAGGCCACAGTGACCACGCCGGTCATCAGCATCAAAAATCCACATACAGGACATATCTATGTGCCGGAGGTAGGAGAGATGATCATGGATGATCCGGAAGCAAAAGGAGAGGTGATCATCGGAAAGACAGAAAAACAGCCGGACGGCTGCACCTGTCACTGTGCATAAGATCCGTGCAGGATGCGTTTGAAGATCAAAGCTGCATGATCAGAATTTCATCAAAAGGATAAGAGGATTATCTATGAAGAAAAACAGGAAGAAAACGATGGTAAAGAAAGTATTGACGGTGCTGCTGGCACTGGGAACTGTGTGTTCTCTGGGTGGCTGTATGGGCGGCAGTAACTGGATGGAAACTGTCAGCTGGACAGAGACAATGACGGAAACAGCCGAGGAAACGGATACGGCGGCGGAGACCGGAACGACAGCGCAGACCGACAACAGCGAGTCTGCCGGCACGGAAACGACGACGCAGGCGAACAGCACGACTGCCGGCACAGAAACGACAGCGCAGACGGAAAATGGCACGGCTGTCAGCACAGAGATGACAACGCAGGCAGAATCAGGGGAGGAAGAAATGAAAACCATGCACATTACGATCGGTGAGCAGACATTTACCGCCACGCTGTACGACAACGAGACGGCGGAGACATTTGCAGAGAGTTTGCCGATGACGGTAAATATGAGCGAGTTAAATGGCAATGAGAAATACTATTATATGCCGGACAGCCTGATCATGCGCTCGGAGACGCCGGGGCAGATTCAGGCGGGAGATCTGATGTTGTTTGGTTCCGATTGTCTGGTACTGTTTTATGAGACATTTTCCACCTCTTACAGTTACACGCCGCTGGGACGCATCGAAGACCCGTCCGGTCTGGCAGAAGCCGTGGGAAGCGGGGATGTGGAGGTGACATTTGCACTGCAGTAGTCCGCGCCTGCTGCGGACCCTGCTGGTGTTATCCGTTCCGACCATCATAGAGGAAGTTCTGGCAACCCTCCTTCAGTATGTGGATACCGCCATGGTGGGACAGCTGGGAGAGCAGGCGACGGCGTCGGTCAGTATCACAACAAATGTAACATGGCTGGTCAACAGCATTCCCGGTGCTGTGGGCACGGCCATGCTGGTACTCATATCCAGAGCACAGGGAGCCGGAGATATGAAACAGATAAAAAAGCTTGCGCAGCAGGCTTTTTTGCTGTCTCTTGCGCTGGGAATCGTGCTGGGGACAGCCTCGGTGCTGTTAAGCTCCCGGATTCCGGTCTGGATGGGAGCGGAGCCGGCCATCCAGGAAACCGCTTCCCGGTATTTCTTTATCATCAGCCTGCCGATGATCTTCCGCTCCACAAGCACAATTATGGGAGCGGCTCTTCGCGCAGTGCAAAACACCAGGACGCCCATGCTTATCAATGTGGCGGCCAACTGTTCCAATATTGTATTGAATTACCTGTTTATCTATGCGCTGGGCTATGGCGTCGCCGGAGCGGCCATCGCCTCGGCAGTATCCTATGTATTATCCGGCACGTTAATGCTCCTGTCCTGCCGGAGAAACGCTCTGCTTTGCTGGGAGTGGCGTGACTTTGCCCCGGATTTTACGTTACTGAAAAAATGTGCGGTCATCGGAACGCCGGTGCTGGGGACCAGCATGGTATCCTGCCTTGGATATGTGGTCTTTGCCAGCCTCATCTCCGGCATGGGAACGACCGTTTTTGCCGCCCATTCCATCGCAGTGACGGCGGAGACGATATTTTATGTGCCGGGCTACGGCCTGCGCTCCGCGGCTTCCACCCTTATCAGCAACGCCCGCGGCGAGGGAAATGTACAGAAGTTAAAGACGGTGGCGAAAGTGAGCGTCGCCCTGACCATTGCCATGATGTGTGTAAGCGGACTTATCCTGTTTGCCGGCGCTTCACCTCTCATGCGGCTGTTCTCACCAAGCGAGGCGGTCGTCACGCTCGGCGCGCAGATGCTTCGCCTCGTGGCGCTGTCAGAACCATTCTTTGGCCTGATGGTGGTGCTGGAAGGAGTGTTTTACGGTCTGGGACGCACCCGCTACGCCTTTGTGGTGGAGAGCATCGGAATGTGGGGCGTGCGGATTTTCTTTACATTTCTTGTGGTGCGGGTGTGGGGGCTGGACCTTCGCGCGGTCTGGTACTGCATGATCGCTGACAATGTCTGCAAGGCCGTACTGTTGGCGTTGCCGTTTATGAGTAAAAAGATACGACGGAGGTTACTGGAAGGAAAAAATGATTGAAAGACCAGGGAGAGGGAAGACAGACGACGGCGGGAGCGCCCATGCCGCTTCGTTCGCCGACACCCTCACTCGGACATCAGAAGTTTTACGATCGGGCAGGGAGGAACCACTTATCGCGGTTCCCGGCTGGCGCCTTACGTCATAGGAAAATATCTGCTCCTTCGTGCGAGCACGGGAGACAGATCTTTTCCTATGACGCTCCCTGCTCTCTTTTTATAGTTCGTGTCATGTCCTCCCTCACAGGCCGCCGCCCGAAGGACATGGGCACATAAAACGCCGTCTGGTTATTGAAATGTTAAAGTTTTTTGTAAGAAGAACAGGGGACTGCCTGGTGATGCAGTCCCCCGATTTTTCTTGTCCTTTATATGGACCTGCGGCGGATTGGAAGATGTTGCTTCGCGACCCGACGCAGGCGGAGAATCCTGCTTTGCAGGATTCTTCCTCAATTTACATAAAGATCGCCTGTAACGTGCCGATTACTTTTTACAGCATTTCGTCCAGCATCTTCTGGATGTTCTCAGCCATGGCGTCGGATAATTCCTGTGCGTTTTCCAGGCTGGTACCTTTTACGCCGTAGTAGAATTTGATCTTAGGCTCTGTGCCGGATGGACGAACGCAAACCCATGCGTCGTCGTTTAAGTCATAGTAGAGAACGTCAGAAGTCGGCAGTCCGGTTTCGGTCTCTTCGCCTGTGGCGAGGTTCTTGATGACGCCGGTCTTGTAATCTCTTGCGGAGAGTACCTGATAGGAACCGATGGTGGTAGGAGCCTCTGCGCGGAGCGTTTCGAGGATCTTCTGAATCTGTGCCTGTCCTTCGATTCCGGCCAGGGTAACAGATTTTACGCTGTCTAAGTAGTAACCGTATTTTTCGTACATGTCGATCATGGCATCCCACATGGTCTTGCCCTGCTCTTTGTAGTAGCAGGCTGCTTCGCAGAGAGCCATGGTGGCAACGATGGCGTCTTTATCTCTTGCGTGCGTTCCGATCAGGCAGCCGTAGCTTTCTTCCAGACCGAAGAGGTAAGTACCTTTGCCTTCTTTTTCCATACGGAGAATCTCTCTTCCAATCCATTTGAAACCGGTGAGGACTTCCACGAACTTAGCGCCGTAGGCTTTCGCGATAGCGGCAACCATGTTTGTGGTAACGATGGAGGAGATGACCTCGCCGTCAGCCGGGATACCGCCTTTGGCAGCAATCTGGCTTAATGTGTATTCGCAGAGCAGGCAGCCGCTCATGTTTCCGGTGAGAACGTGATACTCGCCGTTGTTGTCTTTGACATAGCAGCCGAGACGGTCAGCGTCCGGGTCTGTGGCAAGAACCAGATCCGCGTCTTTTTCTTTTGCCATCTTCATGCCAAGCTCAAATGCTTCGCTGGATTCCGGATTCGGATATCCTACGGTCGGGAAGTTGCCGTCCGGCAGTTCCTGTTCCGGTACAACGTACACATTTTCAAAGCCCAGCTCATGAAGAACACGTCTTGCCGGTACATTTCCTGTGCCGTGCAGCGGAGTGTAGATGATCGTGATATCTTTCTGCATCTTGTCGATGGCATCCTGATTCTTGATCTGTTTTTTCAGAGCGGCGATGTATTTATCGTCGATGTCAGCGCCGATCACTTTGTAAAGTCCGGCAGCCATGGCGTCAGAAGCGGTCATGGTCTTTACTTTGGACAGATCTTCGATGGCGAGAACCTCAGCGGTAACGCCTGCGTCGTGCGGCGGAGTAAACTGTGCGCCGTCTTCCCAGTATACTTTGTAACCGTTGTATTCCGGCGGGTTGTGGCTGGCGGTGATATTGATACCGGCGATACAGCCAAGTTCGCGGACAGCGAAGGACAGTTCCGGTGTCGGTCTTAAGGACTCGAATTTATATGCGGTGATGCCGTTGGCGGCAAGTACTCTTGCGGACTCATCGGCAAATTCCGGCGACATATGTCTGGAGTCATATGCGATAGCAACGCGATTGTCTTTTTTGCCCTGTTTTAAAATGTAGTTGGCCAGACCCTGAGTAGCGCGGCGGACAACGTAAATATTCATGCGGTTGATACCTGCGCCGAGTACCCCCCGAAGACCGGCAGTTCCGAATGCCAGATTGGTGTAGAAACGCTCTTTGATCTCGTTCTCATCATCTTTGATGGCGCGAAGCTCTGCCTTTGTCTCCTCGTCAAAATAAGGATTGGATAACCATTCGTTATAAACATCCATATAGCCCATTTCCTTGTATACCTCCCATAAATTAAATTGACAGATAATGCCCGCAGTTCATCCGGTATATTTCCTTTCTGACAAATGTACCTGCTCCCGGGTATCATCCAGGTTATGTGCTTAGTATACATTATTTTGTGAAAAATTAAAAGGATTCCCTTTATAAAAATAAAAAAATAGTGTATGATTAACAAGAATGTGTCGGAAAATTTGTACAACACTGACACATGACAGGAAAGTTGCCCTGACGAGGTGTACATTTCATAAAAAAAGAAGGAAAGGAAACAGACATGGATAATAAAGTTATCGCCATCGCGGCAGGAAGAGAGATCACGGAGGAGGAATTCGCGCAGTTTGTGGCACGGATCCCACAGGAACAGCAGGCATATATCAAGACGCCGGAAGGAAGAAAGCAGGCGCTCACCCAGTATGCCAACTATTTCCTGTTTGAGAAACTGGGAGAGGAGAAAGAATACGATAAAAGCGAGGAGTTTCTTTCTATTTTAGAATCGACAAAACGGGAGCTTTTAAGCCAGTATGCGCTCACCCAGGAAGTGAAGGATATCAGAGCGACGGAAGAAGAATGCCGCGCTTATTATGAAGAACATAAAGACTCATTCAAAAAAGGAGCACAGGCGTCGGCAAAGCACATTCTGACAGCCACCGAAGAGGAATCAAAGAAAATCCTCGCAGAGATCCAGAACGGAGAAAAGACCTTTGAAGATGCGGCGAAAGAATATTCCACCTGCCCGTCCGGCGCAAGGGGAGGCGATCTCGGTACGTTTGGCAGAGGCCAGATGGTGAAAGAATTTGACGAGGCAGTCTTTACGGCAGAGGCCGGACAGCTTCTCGGACCGATCAAGACAACCTTCGGTTATCATCTGATCCGCGTGGACGCCCTGACCGGGGAAGGAACGGCAGCGTTTGAAGAGGTGGCTCCGCAGATCGCCCAGCAGATCACCGCGGAAAAACAGAACAAAAAATATATGGAAGTCCGCCAGGAACTGATCGAAAAATACGGGCTGGAGTTCAAATAGACAGAAAAGTAAGAAAAAATTCATAAAAACTTCAAGTTTTATCAGGAAAACACTTCCTTTTTTACCATGTACGGGGTATAATAAGTCCGTATAACTTAGGGCGATGGTATATACATCGACAACTGTGCAAACAGAAGAATATATTTTATGGAGGTTATTTATTATGGCTTTAGTATCAGCAAAAGAAATGTTACAGAAAGCAAAAGCAGGACACTACGCAGTTGGTCAGTTCAACATCAACAACCTGGAGTGGACCAAATCTATCCTGTTAACAGCAGAAGAGTGCAAATCTCCTGTTATCCTGGGTGTATCCGAAGGCGCGGGCAAATACATGGCCGGATACAAGACCGTTGTCGGTATGGTAAACGGTATGCTGGAAGAGTTAAAGATCACAGTTCCTGTAGCTCTGCATCTTGACCACGGTTCCTACGAAGGAGCTAAGGCTTGTATCGAAGCAGGATTCTCCAGCATCATGTTTGACGGTTCTCATCTTCCATTTGAAGAGAACGTTGAGAAGACAAAAGAATTAGTAGCGATCTGCAACGAAAAAGGAATGTCCATCGAGGCAGAAGTTGGTTCCATTGGCGGCGAGGAAGACGGCGTTGTCGGAATGGGCGAATGTGCAGACCCACAGGAATGTAAAGCAATCGCAGACCTGGGCGTTTCCATGCTGGCAGCCGGCATCGGCAACATCCACGGCAAATATCCGGCAAACTGGGCTGGTTTACAGTTCGACGTACTGGATGAGATCCAGAAACTTACCGGAGACATGCCTCTCGTATTACACGGTGGCACAGGCATCCCGGAAGACATGATCAAAAAAGCTATCTCTCTGGGCGTTTCCAAGATCAACGTAAACACAGAGTGCCAGATCGCATTTGCAGAAGCTACACGTAAATACATTGAAGCAGGCAAAGACCTGGAAGGCAAGGGATTTGACCCACGTAAATTATTAGCTCCGGGCGCAGAAGCAATCAAAGCTACTGTAAAAGAAAAAATGGAGATCTTCGGTTCCATCGGAAAAGCTGAGTAATCAGTACAGAGTAGAATAATTAATAGATCAGGAAACTGCAGGGCAGGCCGGGAGGCCTGCTCTGTTATGCTTCGGTTACAAAGTAACTAAGCCGTCACTGTGTGGGGAGTGACGGCTTAGTTTCGTTATTTCCCTCTCTTCGGCGCCGGCGGCATCTCCCATGCTGTGTGATCGGTGTGCAGCAGCTTGTGGGCCATGCGGGAGAGCGGTTTCTCCAGGTATTCGTCGTAGACTTTCTGGATCTCCGGGTTCTCGTGGGAGAAGCGGAGTTCGCTTCTGGAGTCCAGGAAGTAGAGGTTTTTGGAGCGGATCTCCGCCATCTCGCGGCCTTCGTGGATCGGCTGTCCGCCGCCGCCCACGCAGCCGCCCGGACAGGCCATGACTTCAACAAAGTGATAGAAGACTTTCTTTTTGCGGATTGCTTCGATCAGGCGGCGGGCATTGCCGAGGCCGCTTACGACAGCGACTTTGACGGTGGTGCCGGCGATGTCGATGGAGGCTTCCCGCCAGCCGTCCATGCCGCGGATGCCGTAGAAGGCGTCCGGGTCCGGGTTCTCGCCGGTGGCCAGCTTGTAGCAGGTGCGTAGCGCCGCTTCCATGACGCCGCCGGTGGCGCCGAAGATGACGCCCGCGCCGGTGCCGTCGCCGCATGGAGAGTCGAAGTCATCTTCCGGCAGGCTGTAGATGTCGATGTTCAGGGACCGGAGGTAGTTGACGAACTCCCTCGTGTTGAGGACCACGTCCACATCCGGGCCGGTGCCGGTGCTGTCCATGGTCGGCAGGGCGCACTCGGCTTTTTTGGCGATACATGGCATGATGGACACGCTGAATATATTTTCCGGGTCCTCATGAATCTTGTCGGCAAAGTAGTTCTTTATGATGGCGCCGTGCATCTGCTGCGGTGATTTGGCGGTGGACAGGCAGTCCACCATATCCGGATACTGGGACTTTAAGAAGCGGACCCAGCCCGGACAGCAGGAGGTGAACATCGGCCAGTGGTAATCTTCTTTGTGATTGAGCCGTTCCAGAAATTCGCTGGCTTCCTCCATGATGGTCAGGTCTGCGGCAAATGTGGTGTCAAACACATAGTCAAAGCCCATCATCCGCAGAGCGCCTGCCAGTCGTCTCGGTGAGGCAAACTTCCGGGAGAGATTGAAGCTCTCCGCCCAGGCGGTGCGGACGGCAGGGGCCACCTGCACGACGGTGGTCTTTCCCTTGGCGTTTAAGAAGCCGTTCTGGGAGAAGACAGGACGTTTGTCATCCCGCCCGGTGAGGGCGCCCACCGGACAGTGAGTGATACACTGGCCGCAGAGGGCGCAGTCCGCCTCTTTGATGTTTCTGCGCAGGGAGACATCCACGGTGGTGCGGGAACCGGTCTTGGCCAGATCCCAGACGCGCAGGGACTGTACCTTGTCGCAGATCTGGATGCAGCGCATACATTTGATACATTTGCTCTCGTCCCGGATCAGCGGGAAGTCTGACGGCCAGCTGTTATACGTGATATGCTGCGGGTAGGAGCCGGTACCGAATTCCAGCTCGCTGGCGATCTTTTGCAGCTGACAGTTTCCGGTGCGGACGCAGGTCGGGCAGAAGCAGTTGTGCTGGGAGAGGATTAATTTGATATTGATCCGCCTGGCTTCCCGGACTTTCGGGGAGTTGGTGAGGATCTCCATGCCTTCTTTTACCACATTGTTGCAGGAGGTGACCAGGCGCTCGATGCCTTTTACCTCCACCACGCAGACGCGGCAGGCGCCGATCTCGTTGATGTCTTTCAGATAACAGAGGCTCGGCACCGGCATCTTTGCCTCTTTGCAGGCCTCCATGATGGTGGTCCCTTCCTCCACTGCAATCGGGATGCTGTTGATCGTGATATTTACCATTCTTCTACTCGGCCTCCTTTAAATACTCCGTAGCCAAAGTGATCGCAGCGGAGACAACGCCGCGCTTCCTGTGTGGCTTCTTTTTCTGACATACCCTTTTCCACCAGCTCAAAATCCTGTTTTCGTTCCGTGGTGTTTCTCTGCATCATGGTGACGCGTCCGCAAGGGGATTTATTTTCAATTCTCGGATCAGGGACTTTCACTTCACTTTCAATAATGTGATTATAGCCCAGATAATTATCAATGTTTGCGGCGGCAACCTTTCCCGCAGCGATGGCGCGGATGACCGTTGCCGGACCGGAGACACAGTCGCCTCCGGCAAATACGCCGTCTGTGCCCGGGATCGAGCTGTCGTCGGAAGCAAGAATCCTGCCCCGCTTTACCGGGAGTCCTGCCCGGGCAAAGGAATCGGATACAATGTCCTGTCCGATGGCAATGATGACGATATCACATGGGATGTGAATCGGCTTACGGCCGGAATCAGCCGGAGCCGGACGACCGCCGCTGATCAGACCGATGATTTTCGGGTCGGCGACCATGGCGGTGACATGGCCATTTTCGTCAGTCTCGATCTCTTTTGGAGCATGGAGTTCGAGAATCTCCGCTCCTTCCGCGATGGCTGCCTCGATTTCTTCTTCCAGAGCGGTCATATCCGCCTTTCTCCGGCGGTACAGCACGCTGACATTGTTGGCGCCAAGGCGGATCGCGGAGCGTGTGGCGTCCATGGCCACATTTCCTCCGCCGACCACAATGACATTTTTGCCGGTGAAGTCCGGTTTATTTCCTTCGCCGATCTCCCGGAGCATCTGTACGGCGGAGACGACGCCCTTCGCGTCTTCTCCCGGAATGCCCAGTTTTTTATCTGTATGAGCGCCGATGGCAACATAGACGGCGTCGTAATTTTCACGAATCATCTTAAAAGAGAGCTGGCCGTCATCATTGCCGATGGAAGTGTTGAAGCGTACGTTGACGCCGGTGGCGAGAATGTTGGCCACATCCTCCATGAGCCGGTCCTTTGGAAGCCGGTAGTTTGGGATACCGTAGTAGAGCATGCCGCCAAGCTGGCTGCGCTGTTCAAAGACGGTACACTGGTGTCCCATCTGCTGGAGATAGTAGGCGGCGCTCAGTCCCGACGGACCACCGCCAATGATGGCGACCTGCTTGCCGGTCGATTCGGAGCAGGTAGGAGGCGGGACAAGACCGCAGTGGTCGGCAGCGTAGCGTTTTAAGCCCCGGATATTGATGGAGTCATCCACGATGTTTCTCCGGCATTTTGTCTCGCAGGGATGCTCGCAGACGAGAGCGCAGGCGGTGACAAACGGATTATCTTTGCGGATCAGCCGCACGGCGTCGGCGTAGCGGCCCTCCGCCACCAGGGAAATATATCCCGGAATATCCACGCCGGCCGGACACAGGGTCACACATGGAACCGGCTGTTCCAGATGGAAGGAGCAGTGTCCTTCTTTGATATGTTCAATGAAATCGTCACGGAATCCTTCCAGTCCCTTTAAGACCATAAGACCGGCCTCATAGCCGATAGCGCAGTCGGAACTGTTGTAGATGACCCGGGCGGTCCGCTCGATGAGATCAAGAGTCTCCAGCGTGGCCTTGCCGTCCAGCACGTCCTCCAGCATCTCAACGAGAACACCGAGTCCGATCCGGCACGGCACACATTTGCCACAGGTCTGTGTATGGAAAAGTTTCAGAAATGAGGCTGTCATATCCACGGGACATAAGCCCGGCGGAGCGGCGACGATCCGTCGTTCCAGATCTTTGTAGAGATCGTCAACGACAGACTGCGCCTTTGTTTTGGTAATTACTTCGAGTCTGCTCATGTTTTCCTCCTTCATGAAGACACCATTAAAAATATGATGTAGAAAACAAGAGATTCTGAATCTGGGTTCAAAATCTCTGTGAAAAATGATCGTTGCGTCTTTTCAAGTCTTGGTTTGCTGATGTGATTCTGCGCAACAAAGGGAGTGCGATGCCCGCTTCTGGTTGCGCTTCGTGCAAACATTATACCACGTGCGCAAAAAGAAGAAGGGGGAAAACTCCGTCCATTTACAGTACTTTTTCGTCCTGTTGCGGCAGTTTTATATTGCGGATGTATGTCCAAGCGCTCCCTGCACCCGGGATTTCAGTTCCGGCGCCAGAAAGACTGCCAGCAGAATTTTTACGAGATCTCCCGGAATGTATGGAATCACCCCGGCCCACAGTGCCTGATAGAAGGTGAGGTTTGCCTGAACGGCAAGCCATGCGGTTCCAAACAGGTAATTGACAAGGGAGCCGAGCACCAGACCTGCAAAGATCATCATTCTGTTCTGGCTTTTCTCAAAAAACAGGCCGCAGATGACAGCCATGAAAATAAATCCGATGAGATAACCGCCGGTTGGTCCGAAAAGTTTTCCGAAGCCGGAACCGAAAGAAGAAAATACCGGAAGGCCGGCCAGTCCGATGATGAGATAGACCAGATAACTCACGGTGCCGAGTTTCCATCCAAGCAGACAGACGGTAAAATAGATGACCAGGTTGGTGAGTGTGATCGGTACCGGGCTTAACGGGATCGGAATGGAAAGCGGTCCTAAAATGCACAGAATAGCCGCCATGATGGCAGCGAGAGTGATCTGCGCAGTGGTGAAAGTACGGTTTTTCATAATGTTGTCCTCCTTTTTATCCCTATCCGCGGGGAAAGCATTTGCTTATTTGGGCGGATAGTTGTATGATAAGATTTAAACGAAAAGTAAATGCGGATGCCTGCGGTACATCAGAATTTACACGACTATCATAAAGGTATCAGAAATAATTGTCAACCATAAAATGTGATAATGGTTAACAATAAAAACTGAAAAAGGGAGGCAGAACACATGTCAAAAGATAATCTCACACAGTATAGTATAGAAGAATTAAAATGTCCGAAATGCGGACATGCCCATCATTTAAAGAAGTATTCCCTCATTAATGTCACGGAAAAACCGGAGATGAAGGAAGACATTTTGAAGAACCGCATTTTCAATTTTGACTGCGAAAACTGCGATCTGGTTGCCCCGCTCACGTACGAGAGCATATATCTGGACAGCAAAAAGAAGCTGCTCATCTGTCTGTCCACGGAGGAGACGGATATGCGGCAGTTTGAAGAGTGGGAGCGAAAAAAGGGAATGACGCTTCGGGTGGTGGACAATATCAACGACCTCAAGGAAAAGATCATGATCGCCGAGAATCTGCTCGATGACCGTGTGGTTGAGATGGTAAAGATCGCCTATCTGCGCCGCCTGGAAAAGGAGATGAAGGAGGATACACTGCAGAACATTCTCTTTGATTATAATGGCAATCATATGTATTTCCTTGTCTTTTTCGAAAAGAAGGGGATCGGAAGGATGCCGTTTGACCTGAAGCTGTACAGAAGTACCGCCACACAGTTTGACCGGCAGATCAAAGCCCACTCCACAGATACCTTTATGAAGGTAGATATGAAGTGGGCGGGTGACATTTATTTTCAAAGGAACTGACAGACAGAAAGACAGATCTCCCTGACCGATGCAGAAGAAGTCCGGAAGGCAGGACATCCCGGATCATGCATCACCGACAGCCGCCTGGTCAGAAGAGTCCTGAAACTCCCGGCGGATGGTCCGTTGGAGCTTTTCTATGATGACCGGCGATATGGCGGTAAAAAAGGTATAAAGTTCCGGCAGGCTGCGCAGCCGCACGTCAATGGCGGCGTACCGTTCCATTTTATCGAAAAATACATGAATGCCGGAATCAATGATGCGAATGATGAATTCCGGCGGATATGTATGGAGAAGCTGATTTTTGACATCCTTCGTACAGGAGATGATTTCCAGATCCAGCTTGCTGTTTCTGGATCGCTGCGGAAAAGATTCTGTGAGAAGAAGGGATTTGTAGTAATTCAACCGGAGAAGGTCTTCCTGTTGTTCGAAACGTTTTGTCATGATGAAATAGCAGCATATTTCAAAATAATTTTCAATCATCTCGCGTTTGAGATGCGGTAATAGTAAATCAGAGTACATTTGTTTTTGCCCCTTTCTAAATTTGTCTGATTTTTTATTATCCTGTCAGAAAAGTGTGCACGACAGTTTCTATTTAAAAATGATACATTATGTTATAATTTTTGAGTAGGTTTAATCTGTCCAAAGGAGAAGAGATTTTTGGACAGGATCGCTGCCTTTCGCTGTCCGCGGGGCGGCGGAAAAACGGTCAAAGAAAAAGGAGGCAGGATAAGTGTTTCGTGAGAATATCGGAGAGAATCTCAGAGAAATACGAAAGAAAAAGGGGCGTTTAAGTGTAGCCAGGATCGTGGACAGGATCAACGATTACGGGTATGAGCTGTCAGCGGATACCTATTATAAGTGGGAGCGGGGAACGAGAAAGCCGCCATGCGATGCCATCCCTTACATAGCCAAGGCGCTGGGCGTCAGCGAGAATATGATTTTTCATCTTCATGAGGAGAGAGAGCGGGGGACGGATCCTTCCTTTCCGGAGGGGATCTATGCCGCCATGGAAAAGAAAGACCAGATGCTCATTGCCAATCTCATGATTCGACTGAAAGAAGGGGAGAGAAGATGGTAATATACTTAATTTTTTGCAGAAAAGGAAATATATTCTGAAAATTGTGGCTGATATTTTATAAATTTTTTCCTTGCGCTTACAAAAGAGCTATGCTATAATGAAAAAGCTGTTTGTAACGATGATAATTGATGCTTGCATCAATGATAGATGAAAGATATAGGTTTAGGAGAGGTGAAGAAGATGCGTGAAGGAATCCATCCAAAATATTATCAGGCAAAGGTTGTCTGCAACTGCGGCAACGAGTTTGTTACAGGTTCTACAAAGGAAGATATCCATGTAGAGATTTGTTCTAAATGTCATTCATTTTACACAGGACAGCAGAAGGCTGCTAAGGCTCGTGGACGTATTGACAAGTTCAATCGTAAGTATGGCATCACTCAGGAATAATAACCATATGGTTTTATAGAGGCGGCGGCGCTGGTATCATGATGAAGTGTATCGTGATTTAGGCGTCGTCGCTTTCTCTTTACACGGAGCTTTCCCGAAAATGTACCGGCAGAGCCGCAGGAAGATGCCTTTTACTGGCGACTGACGCGGAGCGGGCGCATGTTTCGGAGACGAAGGGAGGAATCCATTTGAAGAGAACAAGTATCGGTGGGCAGGCAGTCATGGAAGGCGTCATGATGAAAAATAAAAAGGAGTACGCCGTGGCTGTCCGGAAGCCCAATAACGAGATAGAGGTCATGAAAGATGAGTATGAGAGTATGGAGAGCCGGTATGCCATCTGTCGCCTGCCGATCATCCGGGGTGTGGTGACGTTTGTCGAGTCCCTGTACGTCGGCATGAAGACACTGGCATTTTCCTCTTCCTTTTACGAAGAGGAGGAAGAAGAGCAGGAGCCGGGAAGATTTGAACAGGCGCTCACACGGATCTTTGGCGATAAGCTGGAGAGCGTGATCATGGGAGTGACCATCGCGGTTTCCGTGATCCTGGCTGTCGGCATTTTCATGCTGCTGCCGTTTTATCTCTCCACGCTGCTGGAGGGAGTGATCTCCTCTTATACGGTCCGCACGCTGATCGAGGGCGTCATCCGGGTGGGTATCTTTCTGCTGTATATCTGCCTGATCTCCAGAATGGAAGATATCCGCCGGGTGTTCATGTACCACGGGGCGGAGCATAAAACCATCAACTGTCTGGAGCACGGTGAGGATCTGACGCCGGAAAATATCCGGAAGTATTCCCGGTTTCATAAACGCTGCGGTACCAGTTTTCTGCTGATCGTCATGATTGTCAGCATCATTGTCTTTCTGTTTATCCGCGTGGATCAGCCTCTGCTGAAAATGTTGCTTCGGGTGCTTCTGGTCCCTGTCATTGCCGGGATCTCCTACGAGTTCATCCGTCTGGCGGGCAGAAGCGATTCCAGGATCATGAATATTTTAAGTAAGCCGGGGATGTCTCTGCAGTATTTCACTACAAAGGAGCCGGATGACTCCATGCTGGAGGTGGCCATCGCGTCAGTGGAAGGAGTTCTCGACTGGAGGGAATATGTGAAGGCCATGCGGAACGGAGAACTGGAAGACTGAACGGCATGACCACAGAGGAAACGGTGTGGGAACTGTCCGCGTGAAAGATGTGACCACAGGGACATCCACGCTGCGCGGATACCGGGAGGTTGGAGTATGACAATAAAAGAGGTCAGAGAAAAAATACAGAAACGACTGCAAAAAGCCGGAATCGAAGATTTTGAATATGAGACCTGGATGCTGCTTGAATGGAAGCTCGGCATCGGCCGGGCAGAGTATTTTATGGATCCGGACAGAAATGTTCCGGAGGAAGCCTGGCGGGATCTGGATGCCGTTCTTCGTGAGCGGGAACAGCGCATTCCCCTGCAGTATCTCATGGGAAGCTGCGAGTTTATGGGGTATTCCTTTGCTGTTGATGACCGGGTGCTGATCCCCCGGCAGGATACCGAGTGCCTGGTGGAGCTTGCCGTGGAGAAGATACGGCAGACCTTAAAGGAGCGGAAGTCGGCAAACGAGGAGCAGAGCGCCGGCGGACAGAGCGGGCTGCCGGAAAAAAGGCACGGGGAAGAGACGGACAGACCGGTTTTCTGCCGGGTACTTGACATGTGCACCGGCAGCGGCTGCATCGGCATCAGCGTCAAACTTCTCTGCCCGGAGGCGGAAGTGACGCTGTCGGATGTGTCGGAGGGCGCCCTTGCCGTGGCAAAGAAAAATGCCTGGAATCTCGGCGCTGCCGTCCGGTTGGAGGAGAGCGATCTGTTTGAAAATGTACAGGGAAGTTTTGACTACATCCTGTCAAACCCGCCGTACATTCCTTTCCGCGTCATCGAAGGACTGATGCCGGAAGTAAAAGAGTATGAGCCGCGGCTGGCGCTGGATGGCGCCGAAGACGGTCTGTATTTTTACCGCAGGATCACAGAGGAAGCGGCAAATTACCTGCGTCCCGGCGGCTGGCTGCTTTTTGAGATCGGTCAGGAGCAGGGAGAAGCCCTTCTTTCTATATTGGAGGAATGCGGGTTTGAAGAGGCAGAGGTCAAAAAGGATCTGGCAGGACTGGACCGCATCGCTCTGGGCCGCTGGCCGGGCAAGAAGGAGCCTTAGCGCGGCAGGTAGACTGGCGGCGGACAGATACATTTGCCGTCTGGAGAAGTACCGGCAGGCAGATGTATTTGCGCGGATGCGTGACATTTGCTGTATTAATAGAAGGATACCGGGAGCAGAGTATTCTGCCCCAATGATAGATTACCAATAACGATAAAATAGATTACTGATATCGATAAAACAGGAGGTATCGTATGTTTGACAGACTGGAAGATCTGGTAAAACGTCTGGAAGAGGTCATGGAAGAGCTCAGTGAGCCGGACGTGGTCAACGATCAGACGAGATTTCGCAATCTCATGAAAGAACAAAATGAGCTGACGCCTATCGTAGAGAAATATAATGAATATAAAGACGCAAAACAGACTATCGAGGACAGCCTGGAGATGCTGGAAGCCGAGAGCGATGAGGAAATGCGCGAGATGTTAAAAGAAGAACTGTCCGACGCGAAGGCAGCGGAGGCGAGATGTGAGGAGGAATTAAAAATTCTTCTTCTTCCGAAAGACCCGAACGATGACAAGAACGTTATCGTGGAGATCCGTGCCGGCGCCGGCGGAGACGAGGCAGCGCTCTTCGCGGCGGAGATTTACCGTATGTATAAGTCCTACGCCGAGTCCAAACGGTGGAAGACAGAGTTTATCGACGTCAATGAAAACGGGATCGGCGGATTTAAGGAAGTTTCCTTTATGATCACCGGTCATGGTGCTTACTCCCGGCTCAAATACGAGAGTGGCGTGCACCGGGTACAGAGAATCCCGGCCACAGAGTCCGGCGGAAGAATCCATACTTCCACGATCACGGTGGCGATCATGCCGGAGGCAGAAGAGGTGGATGTGCATCTGGATATGAACGACTGCCGGTTCGACGTGTTCCGTGCTTCCGGAAACGGCGGACAGTGCGTCAACACCACAGACTCCGCAGTTCGTCTGACGCATATCCCGACAGGTATCGTCGTTTCCTGTCAGGACGAGAAGTCTCAGCTCAAAAATAAGGAAAAAGCGATCAAGGTGCTCCGCGCGAGACTCTATGAGATGGAGTCCGCCAAAGCCCATGACGCGGAAGCGGAGCTTCGAAAGAGCCAGATCGGTACCGGCGATCGCGCGGAGAAGATCCGTACTTATAACTTCCCGCAGGGCCGTGTCACCGACCACAGGATCAAGCTGACCCTTCACAAACTGGAGAGCATCTTAAGCGGAGATCTGGATGAGATCATCGACAGCCTGACCGCAGCGGATCAGGCAGCGAAGCTGAGCAAATTACAGGAGATGCAGCCATAATTCCATATAGAAACCCAGAGGCCGCGATGGTGCAGCAGAAACGCACAGTCGCGGCCAATGCTGTAAAAAGACAAGGAGATACAGATATGATGAAAGAATGGAAGAAAAATATCCGTCAGGTCGTACCTTACGTGCCGGGCGAACAGCCGAAACAGACGGATGTGATCAAGTTAAATACCAACGAGAACCCATACCCGCCTTCCCCGAAGGTGCAGGAAATGTGCAGTCAGATCGATAATCTCCGGCTGTACCCGGACCCGACAGCCGCCCGGCTGGTCAATGCCATCGCTGACTATAAGGGCATCGGCCGTGATCAGGTCTTTGTGGGCGTCGGCTCCGACGACGTGCTGGCGCTGTCCTTTCTCACATTTTTTAACAGCGAAAAACCGATCCTGTTCCCGGATATCACCTATTCCTTCTACGATGTGTGGGCGGATCTGTTCCGGATTCCTTACGAGACAAAGGCGCTGGACGCTGACTTCCGGATACGAAAAGAAGACTATTACGGAGAAAATGGCGGCGTTATATTTCCGAACCCCAACGCGCCGACAGGTATCCTGATGCCCCTTGCCGACATCCGGGATATTCTCGATCACAACCAGGATGTGATCGTCATCGTGGATGAGGCCTACATTGACTTTGGCGGCGAGACGGCCCAGAGCCTGCTTGCCGACTACGAGAATCTGCTGGTGGTGCAGACCTTCTCCAAATCCCGCTCCCTGGCCGGACTTCGCATCGGCTACGCCATGGGCTCCCCGGAACTGATCCGTGCTCTCCACGATGTGAAATATTCCTTTAACTCCTACACCATGAACCAGCCGTCCATCTTGCTGGGCGCGGCCTCCGTGGAGGACGACGATTACTTTAAGGAGATGACCGGAAAGATCATCGCCACGAGAGAATGGTTCAAAGACGAGATGCGAAGCCTCGGATTTACCTTCCCGGACTCAAAGGCGAACTTCCTGTTCGCCACCCACGAATCCGTACCGGCATGTGAGATCTTCGAGGCCGCCCGCGCTGAAAACATCTATGTGCGCTACTTCCCGAAAGAGCGTATTGATAACTATCTGCGGATCACGATCGGAACCGATGAAGAAATGGAACGACTGCTGGCCTTCCTGCGGGAGTATCTGGGACGGTAGATAGTCAGACGCCGGCGGGGGCGCCCGTGCCGCTTCGTCCGCCGACACCCTCAGTTCGGACTATTGACGTTTTTTGATCGGCAGGGAGAAGCCGCTTTGCATTTTCTCCCTGCTGTCCACAAGTCTTAGACAGTCCTCCCTCACAGCTCGCGGTCGAAAGCCATATGTGCCCAAAACGTCATCTGTGCTGTGTAAAAGCATCTGTTTCCTTCTACCTCTACAAAATCCTGTACAATGTGGCGGCAGATGAGGTGGGGAGACAGACGAGGCCGTAAGGGCGCAGACAGGTTCTCTTTACATTTCTTTTTCAAATTTAAAACGATAGTAGAGGGCAAAGCCGTGAACAAAAAGATAAGCAAAAACAAGGAGAAGTACGGCAATGATATCGATTCCCATGAGAGCGAAAGATACCATTAAAGCCCCGTAGACAAAGGTCATCATGTCGAAGGCCTTTCCTTTTGCCTTGTTTGCGATGGTCACATTGCGTTCATCGTTTGTTTCAATGTCCAGTTTCTTCTTTAATGCAGGGTCGCTGTTGAGGGCTCGTGCAGAAAGTACATCTCCCATACCATACCCAAACAAACCGCAGCCAAAACTGATGAAGACATAAGGAACTGCTCTCAGTATTCCCTGCGGATCAATACCCGCTTTTAACAGGTAAAAGCCTACAGCCCAAAGAAGTAATCCCAGAATGATGGTTGCGTATTTTGTCATTTTTTTCATTGTCCATCCTCCTCATAAATAAATATTTCCTCAATTGTCATATGAAAGTATCTGGCGATCTTGAATGCCAGTTGAATCGACGGATTGTAGCGTCCGTTTTCTAAAGAACCGATCGTCTGTCTGGATACTTCCAATGCGTTTGCCAGTTCTTCCTGTTTGATTCCTCGCTGTTTGCGGAGTTCTTCTAACCGGTTTTTCATGTGAATCTCCTTTCTGATGGAAAGTTTACTTTCCGTATCTTTATTGTAACACATTCGGATGAAATGTCAAGTATACTTTCCATAGGATGTACGAAAAAGGGGATTTGTAAAGTTTTCCGCATAACTTTGGATTTGTAGAGGCAATAACAGGTTTCTCATATAACAGACGATGCCATCCGTTCT
>DSLMC04103__coassemble_268_pt1 | contig 72047 bp, 67 predicted proteins | sample DSLMC04103__metabat2_low_PE_013 | metagenome-assembled genome bin DSLMC04103 | reverse complement strand
AATCTCAATTGAATTGAACGTTCGAGGTTGTTTTGTTATTCAGTTATCAACTTTCATTTTGTTTGTTTTGCTTTCGGTGCGAAAGCTTTTTTATGTTACCACAGAAGTTTTTGTTTGTCAAGAACTTTTTTCTTCTTTTTTAAAAGTTTTTTACGTTCTCAACTCAAACTTTACATCTTAAGAAATCATTTCTTTTTTCTTAAGATTGCTGTCCTGCGCAACGAAAACTATATTACCACAGCAATCCCATCGCGTCAAGCACTTTTTTCATTTTTTTCAATCTTTTTTTATCACAATCAAGGCGGCTATATATGCCTCCTTCTCCATCACCATTTCTATTATCATTTACGCCCGCTCTTTATCACATATAATACTCATGTAACTCCGTTCATTTTCAATATAATTTCTCACAACAAAAGAGAGAACCTCAGCTTTGAGATTCTCCCTGTACATTTTCCGCGTTTTCATTTCCTGTGTTCTGATTCTCTATATTCAGACTTTCTGTATTCTCTTCCTCCGAATCTTCGTTTTCTGCACCCTTACTCCAGAATCGCAGTTTCATTTCCACTATCTTATTCTGGAATACGACCTGATAGGTACGCCATCCTCTCACAGGAAGTACCGCCTCGATCCCGTTACCGTCCAGTTCCTCCTGAAACAGGATCTTTCCGCCGGCATTCATGATCGTACACATATTATCCTGCACGGCAATGATCTCCTTTCCGCGCATCTCTATATTTTCATACTCCATGTCCACATCTGTATCCAGCTTTTTACTGCCGGATTTATTATAGAGACAGAGCCGATATCTGCCTTCTTCCGGATTTTCCGAATTATCCAGCACATAACCGATATAATCATCGCCGATAAAAATACTCTGAATCTCCTCCTCAAAGGCCACCTCTTTTTTTACCTCCGGTTCATGAGAAACATTATAATAGTAGGTTACCGTATCTCCAAAGGCCACCAGCGTATTATCATCCACGAAATGCAGTCGCGCGATCAGAGAATCTTCATACTCAAATCCTCCCAGCAGACTCACTCCGTCCGTCCGAAGCTGCTGACTGAAATCATAAAATGCCACCGTCGTCCTGGAACTCATCCCATCGATGGCAAGATAACTTACCACAAGTCTCGTTCCATCCGGCGAGATTGCCGCAGTAAGCGGATATCCCGTCTCATCCACGGAGGAACGCATGTCCGCCACCAGATTTCCCTCTATATCGTACATCTGGATAAAGTTACTTCCCTCTCCCTGAAGAATGACCTCAATGGTTCCCTGCTCGGATACGCTGGCCTGCACCACAGGATACCGGACCGTAAAATCCCTCACCTTTCCGCTCGCATTAAAGAGCATCAGTGTATTGCCGCCTTTATCTGCCAGCAGGATATACGGCTCCGCTTTCACAAGAAACGGGTTCTGGAAGGAAACCGGTATATTCCAGTCCGCCACGCCAAAATTCCTCTGATACTCGATACCGTTCTGCCCGTATTTGATGTATCCGTTGGCAAATGTTTCATATTTTACATTTGCGTTATTTTCGGTCTCTGTTTCTTCTTTATATATATAGTACTCACAGCGGCTGTTGCTCAGCATATATGCTATAAAAGCCACAAAAAGAATGAGAACGATGATCAGAATCCGCCTGGCCCATTCCTTCTGCTGCTGCTTTTTGTGAATCTTTTTCAGCTGATCCTTCTTATTTGTAAAAATCTCAAAATTGTAAACATTTTTCGCCATATGTCCGCTCTCTCTACTTACTTGTCATAACTGTATTTCTCCCTCCCTGCGAGGGCATTATGCAAAATGTGAATGAGATACTACATTAGTGTACACTGCATTGAGTTTTTCGTCAACTTGACATTTTATTCAGTCCTCCATCGGCGGAATATCCAACACCTGTCCCGGATATATTTCATCCAGATTGTCAATCTGATTTGCCTGCGCCAACACATCAATATAATCGTAGGATTGATATATTTTCATGGCAATGCCCGCCAGCGTGTCTCCCCGCTGCACCGTATACTGACGTCCAATATAGCTCCAGGATTCCGTGACATCATCCGGCTCCTCCTGCGTAAAAATGTCAGCGTCGGTCTCAATTTCCTCTTTCGTGCTCTCATTTTCTGACCTGTAATTGCCGACTGTACTGTCCGCCTCTGTCGTCCCGGAAACACTTCCCGTTTCTGTGCTTTTGAAAACAGCCTCCGTATCCGTTTCTGTATCTTTCTTCTCAGAATAGCTGCCTGATTCCACAGTTTCCATATCAGAAACTTCTTTCTCCGCCGCTCGTCCGGACATGTTACCGCCGGTGGCAGATTCCGGACTGTCCGTCTCCTGCATATCTTCCGACTCTGTCGCATCTACCTTCTGTCTTTCCACTGTCTGCTGCTGAAATACGGCTTCCGCGTTTTCCGCCTGACGGAACTGCTGCACAGAGCGCACACCGTAAAACAAAACCAGAATCATCACCAGCACACCAGCCAGAGAAGCCGGGCCAAACTTAGGCGCCGTCTTCTGCCGAAGCGTCTTTTTCTTTTTCATCGCCTTTTTATAATTTCTGACTACCGAAGAATCCCGCAGAATGGTGGCAGACTTCCTCTTATCTTCCGGGCGATGTTCCAGCTCTCCCTCCGCCAGCATATAATTTTTCATTTCCTTATTCGTCTCATAATAAATGTAATATCCCCGCTGCTTTTTGAGAGAATAATTTTCAAACTGATAGAAAGCATCTTCATTGTCCAGCGCGTCTATCATATAAAGGACTTTATTTTCCCCGCTGAAATTATCCATATGCGTGCGAATGATCTTGTCATTTAATTCCACCGAAAATCCCATGCGGGACAAAAACCATCCCACGATCTCCATCTGAGGAAAAAATTTATCCCGAATCTGATAAATCTCGCTCCAGTTTTCCTCCGTGAACACACTTTCTTCCAGATCAAATTCAAAATTCTGGCAGGCAGCCGCGCCACTGATAAACAGGCAGGGCCCCGCCGTAGTCTGATATGTATTTCCAAAAAGGATCGCGCCCCTGGCGTACAGATTCCCCGGCTGCGCCAGCTTGCTCAGATAAGTATACACGTAATCTTCCATATATATTTTCTTTGCTCCCGGTTCACCGATCTGTCTGAAATTTTTCGGCAGAACTCTCGTCTGCTGTTCCGGATTATTTTTGATTTGCCGTTCATTTGCCATACTGTTTCCGCCTTTCTATGATAATCCAAAACCGCTTCCCGGACACCACATTTTCTGTTCCGGTTATCCACCCGGGTACGGTTTTTCATCGTTTTTATTTTCATTTTTTGTGGATTTATCATAGCATGTCTGTCCGGCTTTCCTCTGCGTTTTATGTCGAAAGGCTTCGCATTTTTCTTTCATTTTTACGCAAAAAAATGTTTAAACCATCGCTGAAACGTCAAGTATTTCTGATAGAGAGGGGGAATACGCAGCATGATATTTAAAAAAGAGCAGTCAAAACCGCAGTATTTTCTGACAGATTCCGATCACGAACGACAACTTGCACTGGCGCTGGCAGAAGAGATTCACCGCCGAAAAAAAGATACAGATACACTCATCTTGCTCTGCATCGGTACTGACAAGATCACCGGCGACTGTCTGGGCCCGCTGGTTGGCACCAAACTCCGGGAACAGGGATATCCGCACCCGGTCCACGGCACATTGCAATATCCTGTGCACGCGGTCAATCTGCCCGCCACTCTCGTCTCTCTCCATCAAAAGTATGCTTCTCCCTTTTTACTGGTCATCGACGCTGCCGTCGGGCCGGCAGATAAAATCGGCTGCGTTTCCTTCTCCCGCTCCTCCATCCGACCGGGCAGAGGAGTCCGGCGCCCGCTGTCGCCGGTGGGCGATCTGGCACTGACCGGCATCATCAGCGAGGCATCGGAAACCTGCGTCGATGATCTGCCCTACACACGGCTTTTTGTGGTAAATGCACTGGCGGAATTTATCTGCAGGGTGGTGATGCAGGGAGTGCGTTAAATAGAAAATCCGGCGGAACATACGCCCGCCGGATTAATTATATACGAATCATCTGCCCGTATATTTATTTAATTTTCATGCTGCCGCTGACTCCTTTCATGCGGAGAATCTTCCTGTACAATTTCAGTTTCTTCTTTGGTACTTTAATGGTCGCTTTCGGATTGATTCCCTTGAAAGCTTTGCTGCCGACAGACTTAGCTGTAAGTTTATTTGTTTTGATCGTGATAGATTTTAATTTCTTACAATTAATAAATGCCTGCTTACCAATCTTTCTTACTGTAGACGGAATCACCACTTTTTTGAGCTTTTTGTTATTTCTGAAAGCTTTGGCCGCCACGGAAGTTACCTGATAGGTCTGGCCTCCATAGGTCACCGTGGATGGGATGGTTACTTTTGCCTTTTTCCTGGCAGAGGCATTTTTAGTGTATTCCACTGTAGCTTCTCCTGTCACTTTGTAAGTTGTTGCCTGGTCGGAAGAAACAATGGTATTACCCACAGCTGGAGATGCATTCAGATTTCCGGAGTTGTCCGAGTTGTTAATATCCGATGGATTAATCGTAAAAATTGCTTCTGCCGTACCTGCATAGTTGCCTATGCCAGTTACAACAACTTTTCCTGTACCAGCATCAATATTATTCTGATAAGAGATCAAATAATTTTCACTGCCAACTGTCATTCCATTTACAGTCACGGACTGCACGGACGGTCGTTTCTCATTTCCATCATAAGTAAATGTATTGCCTGTCAATGTAACAACCGCATTCTGAAGAGAGACCGGTGTTACTGTCAGAGAAATCTTTTTTGTAATTCCCTGCGCGCTGATATTAAGATAAGTGGTGCCTGTTTTTAATCCCTATATACGATTTCCGTTTACAATGGATGCGCAGGATGTGTCTTGTATAGCATATGTTGGAGTAACATTTACCGGCATAAATCCGCCAGGCCAGCCCTGAGCTGTCTTAATTTGTAGCTGTGCTGTCGGTAAAGCAATGGTCTTTCCATATTCCACAGAACAGGAAGACGGCGTTACCGCAATATTTTTCTCAATAATATTCGACGACAAAATATCAATTGCCATTGTCTTCTCCGAATCATTTGCTTCCTTTACATCAGTATCCTGAATATCAGAAGAAAATTCCTGTACCCAATAATGGATTCCATTATATACCACATGACCGATGCCAATGGCCTTACAATTTTCTGAAAGCATATTTCTCCGGTGTCCCTGCCCCTCATACTTCTCATTATCTTCTCTCCAGCCAACAAATACATCTTCATACGTTCTGTACCCGGCAGCGATATTTTCTGCCCAGGCACTTCTCACTGTATGTAAAGTAAAACAATCTGTTCCGTTCGGGCGGGTATGACTGTAATAAATGGCAATCTCCATAGCCCGCTGCATGGCGATTCTTTCCAACTCGTAATCATAGGTCAACGAATCCAGTTGTCCGCAAGTTACCTTTTCAGTATCATTTTCATTCCAATACCATGCTTCGCCGCTAGCACGAAATTCATTAATCAAACTGAGCATCTGTCTTGCTTCTGTTTGTCCATAAGTTCCTGTTACCTGAACAGTTGTCACATCCGTGTTGTCCGCTGCCAGAAGAGGAATCCCTTTCATCAATCCTGCTGCCAACAAGACAGTCAGAATTAATACTGTCATATGTTTCCATCGTTTCACATTTTAGCCCTCCTTCTATTTTTTATCTATATGTAATGATTATAATACGATTTAATCATATTTACAATAAAATTGTCATTTTTATAATATTTCTGTGGCAACATATTTTATTCTGAAATATATAATTTTGTACAATAAAATAACCCCGGTGAATCAGTACCTTCACCGGAGTTGTATGTGTTTATACGCTGTTTTTACGCGTTCTCTTTCTCGAATTTTTCCATGAACTCAACGAGCTTCTGCACGCCTTCGATCGGCATTGCATTGTAGATGGATGCGCGCATACCGCCGACGGTTCTGTGGCCTTTGAGGTTTACGAAGCCTGCGGCTGTCGCCTCAGCGATGAATTTTGCGTCCATGTCTTTGTCACCGGTTACGAATGGCACGTTCATGAGGGAACGGTCTTCTTTTACGACGGTTCCTTTGAAGAGCTTGCTCTGGTCGAGGAAGTCGTAGAGGATCTTGGCTTTCTTTTCGTTGCGTTCTTTCATAGCTTCCAGACCGCCCTGTTTTTTAAGCCATTTGAAGACTTTGCCGCAGATGTAGATGCCGTAGCATGGCGGTGTATTGTACAGGGATCCGGCATCTGCCTGTGTTTTGTATTTAAGCATGGTAGGAGTGCCTTCCATGACATCGTCGCGGATCAGATCCTCACGGATGATGACGATGACTACGCCGGCCGGTCCGATATTTTTCTGAACGCCGCCGTAGATCACGCCGTATTTTGTAACATCCATCGGCTCAGACAGGAAACAGGAGGACACGTCGGCTACCAGTGTTTTGCCCTTGGTATTTGGAAGGGTTTTGAACTTGGTTCCGTAAATGGTGTTGTTCTCGCAGATGTATACGTAATCAGCATCGTCGTCGATTGGCAGGTCGGAGCAATCCGGGATATAAGAGAATGTCTTATCCTCAGAGGAAGCAACCTTAACTGCCTTACCGTAACGGCAGGCTTCCTGGTAGGCTTTCTTTGCCCACTGTCCGGTTACGATATAGTCTGCCACGCCGTTTTTCATCAGGTTCATCGGGATAGCGGAGAACTGCTGAGATGCGCCGCCCTGTAAGAACAGCACTTTATAGTTGTCCGGAATGTTCAGAAGATCTCTTAAATCCTGTTCCGCTTCCTTGATGATGTTATCAAACTCTTTGGAACGATGACTCATCTCCATAACGGACATGCCGCATCCTTTGTAATCCATCATCTCTGCTGCAGCTTCCTGCAGTACTTCTTCCGGCAATACTGCCGGGCCTGCTGAAAAGTTATATACTCTTCCCATTTTTCATATCCTCCTGTATATACTACATATTGTCAGTTATTAAAATAAATGTATCTATAACTTGTGTTTTCTGTCAGGCATCCATATAAAATCGCCGTCTCCCGGCACAGTGCCTGTCGGCTTATTATATACCTAATATTGCAGTTTGGCAAATGTTTTCTTGCAAAACACTGCCTGCATCTCCTGCAAAATATCGCCAAAAGACTTCCTACAGAAGCCCCGTGCTGAAATACCGCTCCATTCTGTCCGGCAGAACGGTGGCGATGACTTTGTCTTTTCCGTATTTCTCGGCCATTTTTTTACAAGCCCAGATGTTGGCGCCGGATGAGGTTCCGCAGAGCAGTCCCTGTACTTTCGCCAGCTCTCTGGTAGTATTCATGGCGTCATCATCGGTCACAGTAACTACCTCATCGATCAGAGAAGTGTCAAGAACCGCCGGAATGAATCCGTCGCCGATCCCCTGAATCTGATGAAGTCCCGGTTCGTCGCCCAGAAGTGCCGACACATTTTTTGGCTCCACGGCACAGACAATGAGATTCGGATTCTTTTCTTTGAGGTACTGGCTGATCCCCTGCAAGGTTCCGCCGCTGCCAAGACCTGATACGAAAATGTCCACTTTGCCATCCAGCGCCTCGTAAATCTCCGGCGCGGTAGTCAGATAATGGATCTCCGGATTGTGCGGGTTCTCAAACTGCTGCGGCATAAAATAATCATTGGACTGCGACACGATCCGATTGGCCTCCTCCACACAGCCTTCCAGACTTAAATGCGCCGGTGTGAGCACCAGCTCCGCGCCCAGAGCGCGGATGATCTTCTTGCGCTCCTCGCTCATATTTTCCGGCATGACGATGATCACCTTATAGCCCATGCGGACACCGCAGAGCGCCAGGCCGATACCGGTGTTTCCGGAAGTCGGCTCCACGATGGTCATGCCTTTTTTCAGTTTTCCTTCTTTTTCGGCCGCTTCTATCATATTTTTAGCTACACGGTCTTTGATGCTGCCGCCGAGGTTTAAAAACTCTGCTTTAGCGTAAATCTGGCAGCCCATGGTCGGACTTAAATCAACCAGCGGCGTATTGCCAATCATATCTAAAACATTTTTTATTACCATGATATCTCCTCTCACTTTTACAAGCTGTCGTTACATTTATCATTCCTGTGGAAAAGCTCTGTCCGGCCAACGCCACACAGAACCGTTTTGTGTCTCTCAATCGTTTGTCAAATATTTGTCACGTGCAACAAGCTTGATTATAGCACAGAACTAAAGTGTTAGACAATATTTTTATATGTCACTTCTGCAAAAAATGTACGTAAAATACCGGAACGACCGGCCTTTATCTCTTTCCTTCCGGATAACGCCATCACGACTGTGCAGAACAAAACATTTACAAATATAGTTGTCATTTCCATATCCTCATGTTATATTGGAACAGACAGCTGGAAAAAGGGCAGCCGCCATCCTGAATATGAAAAATAAAAAGTAGCCGCCCTGTGTCTGTCAATGAAGAAATCCGAAGGAGAATTGCTGTGAGAATCTGGTGTAAACTGTTTAAGAAAAACCGTATGTTAAAAGATACCGTTATAGAAAATTATAATATGGAGATGTCCCGGACTGCCAAAGTTTATGACAGTCTGGAACAGGCCTGCTATGAATTTGACCTGGAGAAACCGATATGGCTCGATAAAAATAAGCAGGAGTTCATCCGCCACGCACGGACACGGTTTTATCAGGATAATTTTATTGAGCAGATTGATTTTGATTATCTGGATTTTCAGGTGATTGAGGAGGATTATTAGTTCATTTTCCCATCATAAAATCTTCAAAAGCAGCTATAATAGTGATATTATTATTGTATACTCTTAGATGATTTCATAGAAAAAATACGGAAAGTCAACGAAGAGATGAAAATGTTTTAAGGACTGCGCTACTTTGCTGATGCCAAAACGAGGAGGGTAGAAAGATGAAAAAGAAACTTCCCATCGGGATTGAAAATTTTGAGGAATTCTCTTCTGAGAATTTTTATTATGTAGATAAAACCATGTTCATTAAAGAACTTTTACAAAACTGGGGAAAGGTAAATCTTTTTACGCGCCCCAGACGTTTTGGAAAAACTCTGAATATGAGCATGCTGAAGTGCTTTTTTGAAGTTGGAAACGCTCCGGAGCTATTTGACGGTTTAAAGATCATGGACGAACATGCACTGTGTGAAGAATACATGGGAAAGTTTCCGGTAATTTCTATCAGTCTGAAAAGCGTGGACGGGCTGGATTTCAGGACAGCTTTGGCAGCGCTGAAGACCGTTATTGGGAATGAGGCTATCCGTTTTCAATTTCTAAAAGAAAGCGGGAAACTTTCGGCAGAAGAAAAAGAGGCTTATGCCCGCCTGATAAAAATAGGATCCGGCAAAGACGGCATATATGCCATGGCAGATAACGTGGCATCCGCAAGCCTGCAAACGCTGTCACGGCTTTTAGCCAGGCACTATGGTAAGAAGGTTATATTATTGATTGATGAATATGACGTTCCACTTGATAAAGCATTTCAAGCCGGATATTATGATGAGATGGTGAGCTTTATCCGCAGTTTGCTCGGAAATGTGCTGAAGACAAATGACAGCCTATATTATGCAGTTCTTACGGGTTGCCTGCGGATTTCCAAGGAAAGTATCTTCACAGGGCTGAATAATCTGAAAGTACACACAATCTCTGATGTCCGGTACGATGAGTACTTCGGTTTCACCAATGTGGATGTGGATGAACTTCTGGAATTCTATGGTCTGTCTTCTTATAAAGATGTGTTCCATGACTGGTATGACGGGTATCGTTTTGGAGATACGGATGTATATTGTCCCTGGGATGTCATTAATTACTGTGATGAACTGCTGGCAACTCCATACGCGGAACCGGAAAACTACTGGGCCAACACCAGCGGAAATGATTTGATCCGCCGCCTGCTGAGGAAGGCAAATCAAAACACCAAAAGCGAAGTTGAGTGTCTGATCAATGGCGAAACCATCACAAAAACCATCCGACAGGAACTGACATATCGGGAAGTCGAAGATTCCATTGATAATATATGGAGTGTCCTTTATTCCACCGGATACTTGACATGCCGAAGGAAGGCGCCTGGAAAGCAGATGGAGTTGACATTGCCAAACCGGGAAATCAGGGAATTATTTATTGATCTGGTAAAGGACTGGTTTGAAGAAGCAACCCAGGCAGACACCGGAAGAATCAACCGCTTTTGTGCAGCGTTCCCGGAAGGTGATACCGATACGATTCAAAAAATGCTCGGCGATTACCTGTGGGATTCCATTAGCGTGAGAGACACGGCAGTACGAAGGAACATGAAGGAAAACTTCTATCATGGGCTGTTGCTCGGGCTTTTGCAAAACCAGGGCAATTGGCTACTTAAGTCCAATGCGGAAACCGGTGAGGGATACAGCGACATTTCTATTCAGACACCGGACAGAGTTGGGATTGTGATCGAATTGAAATATGCGGATGACGGTAATCTGAAGAAAGCATGTGCAGAAGCACTGAAGCAGATCGAAGAAAAGAAATATGCAGAAGGACTGAAACGACGGAGCATGAAAAAGGTCATCAAGTATGGTATTGCTTTTTGCGAGAAAGAATGTATGGTGACAATGGCATAGGCGTTGGAATATTACAAATAAAAAGAATAAGATAAAATATCGCCCTCTGTGGAAGCTTACAATTGGCTCCTGCAAAGGGCGATGTTTTTTTGACACACGTTTTCCTTTTCCTCTTCCTTGCACTTTCTCAATCCGCCGCTTCACACGGCTTCTCAATACTTGAAAATGCTATCTACCGAAAGATCATCTGCGCAAAGTCCCGGATGCACTGCCGCCACACGTTCCAGTCATGGATGCCGTGGTAGATGCGGCGGGTATGGGCGATGTGGCGGGCTTCCAGCATCTTGTCGTCGGCGTCGAAAAAGTTTTTGTATGGGTCTTCGTCGCCGATGGCGCGGAAGTAGACCGGAAAGGTGCGGGCAAAACTTTCCGCATCGTCGAGGATACGTAAGTGTTCGTTATTACCCGGGCCGCGGTCGACCATATCAAGCTCGGTTCCCTGCATCATGTCGGTGACAAAGCCGCTGAAGACGCCAAGGGCACAGAAGTATTCCGGATGGGTGAAGCCGATGATGCTTGTCTGGAGGGAACCCATGGAGAGTCCCGCCATGGCGCGGCGTTCTTTGCTTCCGCCGATGCGGAATTTTTTCTCCACGAAAGGGATCACGTCTTTGAGGAGCTGCGGCTCCAACAGCATGAAGTCCACGATACGGCGGCCGTCTTTCGTGACGGTCTGCACCATGCCGTTGCACATGACGACGGCAAATGGCACGGCTTTTCCTTCTGCGATCAGGTTATCGAGGATGAATTGAAGTTTGCCGGAGGTCGTCCAGCCGGTCTCATTCTCGCCGTGTCCGTGCTGGAGATAGAGAACGGGGAATGTCTTGTCCGTCTCTTCTTCGTAGGCTGCCGGTGTGTAGATGACGCAGCTTTCCCACTCTCCGGTCACGGAAGAATAAAAGTATTCCCGGCGGACGCTTCCGTGGGGTACGTCTTTTATACTATAAAATGTTTCCTCAAAATTCTCGCCATTGTTCTCGCCGCACGATTCCATGTTGCTGTGCATCTGTCCGTTTTCCGCATGTTTTTCTTCTTCTGTGCCTTCGCTCTCTCCGGTCTGTTCCGGTACCGGCAACTCCACATAGTTATACGGACGGCTGTAGCCGTAGCTGATCGGGAGAAGCGGGGTCAGCACTTCCGCCCCATCCAGCTTGAACTGCACGTAGTGGTGGCCGGTTTGGAAGGGAAGTTCCATCTCCCAGACGCCGTCCTCCCGGCGCGTGCACGGATATTCCTCGTCCATGATGACGACGGATACGTTCTGCGCCTTCGGCGCCGCCAGGCGCAGGAATGCCCGGCCGTCGGCCTGTATCTCGCAGGCCGGAACCTGTCCTTCCCACGGAAGGACCCGGTCGAAGGCCAATGCCTGTTCTGCTCTGTTATAATCCATATTTTCCTCTTTCCTGACGCGCTTGCTGCGTCAATAATGGTAGCGTCTCTATTTCAGCGCTGCCAGAGCTTTTGTCACAAGCTCCCAGGTGCGCTGTACGGAAGAGATACTCAACACTTCATTTACTGTGTGGATGCCTTCCATCTGCGGTCCGAGGGATACGGCGTCGATGTCGCCCATCTTGGAAGCGAAGAGGCCGCACTCAAGACCGGCGTGGATGCCCTCCACCACCGGATCGTTGCCATAGAGTTCGCGATAAGTATCTACCAGAACATCACGGAGACGGGAGTCTGCGCGGTATTCCCATCCCGGGTACGGGCCGCTGATCTCGGTGATTCCGCCCAGAAGAACGGCCAATGCATCCATTTTATCAATGAGGAACTGTTTCTCATGCTCGCTGGCGCTTCGCACGGCGTAGGATAAGTCCACGGAAGTTTCGTTGGTGCGAAGGATGCCCAAGTTCAGGGAAGTCTGTACCAGACCTTCGATCTCCGGGTTCATCCTCTGGATGCCATATGGCATATGAAGAAGTGCCTGGATCACTACGGCGGTATCTTTGGCGGTAAGCGCCTGCACGTCGGTGCTCTGTGCGGTACCGTCGGCTTTGTCCGCATCCCCGGCTTCCACATGAAGGGCTGCGTTCGGGTCTGTCACTTTATATTCCTCTGCCACGATCGCAAATGTTTCCTGCATTTTATTTTTTACTTCTTCTGCCTTGTCTGCCGGTACCGCGATCTCCACCTGGCAGGACAGGGCGATGGCGTTGTCTTTCTCTCCGCCGTTGATGGAGATCAGCCGCACATCGTTCATGACACTGTAGAGCAATCTTCCCATGACCACGTTGGCGTTGGCGCGTCCTTTGTCAATCTCCACGCCGGAGTGACCGCCGGAGAATCCGTCCAGGGAGACGCGCATCACGGCTGCCTGTACATTTTCTCTCTCATACGGGAACTTGCAGGTAACTGTTGCGCCGCCGGCACAGCTCACGGTGAAGATGCCCTCGTCCTCGGAGTCCATGTTTAAGAAGAGGTGCCCCTTGATATCGGATACATCCATGTAGGCGGCTCCCAGCATACCGATCTCTTCATCCGTCGTGATGATGACCTCAAGCGGCGGATGTGGCATGTCCGGGTCGTCCAGAATGGCAAGGCTGTACGCCACGGCGATACCGTCGTCGCCACCCAGGGAAGTTCCCTTCGCAGAGATCAGATCGCCGTTCACTTCCAGATCCAGTCCGTCTTTCTCCATATCTTTCGGGCAGTCGGCGGTCTTTACAGCGACCATATCCATATGTCCCTGCAGGATGACCGGCTCAGAATCCTCGTATCCTTTGGAGCCATCTTTCCAGATGACCACGTTATATTTCTCGTCCTGGCGATATTTTAATCCTCTTTCTTTCGCAAAATCCACCAGATAATTGCTGATCTGCTCCACATTTCCGGAACCGTGAGGAATGGAACAGATTTCCTCAAAAAACTGAAATACTTTCGCAGGTTCCAGTGCTGATAATACTCCCATAATGTCCTCCTGTCTTTTTTGCAAATATTTATTGTCAATGCAGCCTGCTGTTGCAGATGCCGCACAGAATGCTCTCTTATGCGCCCGGCTGCTGTCCGGCAGCCAGCTATGGCGGTTCTCCGGTCCGATTGTCTATGACCGTCGCTTTTTATTTTCCACCGGAAAATATTCCGCGCCCTTCTTCTCCACCTGACCGGTCTTTACCATATAGGAAAGAAGCTGGCCGGCAAAGTCTCTGGCGTCCTTTACCACCGCCCGGTTGGCGGAAAACGGCTGTCTCGCTTCCAACCCTTCGCAGAGCTTCGCCGCCTGACCCAGCGTGATGGCGCTGTTGTGTTTTAAATATTTCTTTACTCTGCTCTGTCCTTTGCTAAATAACAGCTTCATCAGATCGCCGGACTGATTCTTCTGCCGGACGATCCCCCAACTGTAGATGATCATGGTGGCGATGGCAAAGAAAAGGATGCCCAGAATGATCGTACTGATTTTCACTTTTCCATCTCTCCCTGTCTCTCTGTCAGACGATTCTCACATGCGTAATTTTTCACGTACGCCCTCCCGCCTGCTTTTACCTGTTTCTCCTTCGGCAGTATCCCCGTCAATTTTTCCGGAAAACCACGTATCCGTTCTGTTCCAGTATCTTAAAGTAGGACGCCAGCCTCTCGTAGAGCTGATCTGCCGCTCCTTTGTGGGTGTTTTTCAGAATCTGACCGATCTCATAGATCGTCTTCTGCCCGTCAATCTGCTGCCATACGCAGCTCCCGTACTCGTCCAGCCTGATAAAGCTGAAGCGTGGCCGCCGGAAAAACTTCTGCGCGATGGTATTATAGAATCCGGTGTTCTCCACCGTCACCTCCACAAGACCGTCTTCGCAGACTTCCCATTTCTTATCATTGATCGACGGGATTTTGTCCAGATAATTCTCCTGCTTTTTCTTCTTCATAAAACTCCTTTTTCGCTGCCCTGCATTCCCTCCGCACAGGGGACGCAGACCGGCATTACTATCCTGTCCTGTCAGCCAACAGCCTGCATTTTCACCTGTGACGCGCCTGTCTCCCAGGCGCACATGCAGGAAAAGGACACTGCCGCATCACAGCGGCAATGCCCCTTTATCATAGTACGTTCTCTATAGTGTGTCAATTATGACTGCTTCTTTTTACGGCAGAAGTAGAACAGTGTGGCAAGGAGCAGGATAAACGCAACGATGCCGACCCAGTTGCCTACCGCATAGAAGTTATCTCCGTAAAGACTGGACATATCAATGTTCACATTGAATACGGCAACCACAGCCAGAATGATACCGACAATACCCTCGCCGGCGATCATGCCTGCGGAGTAAAGAACACCGGACTCCACGCAGTGGCTCTTCTGCTCTTCGCTGTCGTACTTTCTCTTTTCTTCCATGTACCACTTGATCACACCGCCCACAAAGATCGGAGCGCTTAAGTGGATCGGAAGGTAAAGACCGATGGCAAAAGCCAGAACCGGAATACCCAGAACCTCAACGGCAATGGCGATAAATACACCCATGAAAATGAGGGTCCATGGAAGTGTGCCTCCCATAACACCTTCTACAACCATCTTCATCAGAGAAGCCTGCGGAGCCGGAATCATCTCGGAACCGAAGCCCCATGCCGCATTGAGCAGGTACATAACGCCGCCAATGGCAAAGGCTGCCACAACCGCACCGAGAATCTCACCGATCTGCTGTAACTTCGGTGTGGCGCCTACAATATAACCACATTTCAGATCCTGTGAGGTATCACCGGCGATGGCTGCGATAATACAGATAACGGTACCGACCGTGATAGCGGCAACCATACCCTCGATGCCGGTCATGCCTGCTGCCTTGAAGACGAAAGTCGTAACGATCAGTGTGGCGATCGCCATACCGGATACCGGGTTGTTGCTGCTTCCGACGATACCAACCATACGGGAAGATACCGTAGCAAAGAAGAAACCAAAAATAACGACGATCACAGCACCCACCGGGCTGATCGGAATAGCCGGAACCAGCCACATCACAATGGCTACCACGATGACGCCGATCAGTACGGTACGCATGGAGATATCGGTCTGTGTTCTCTCACCGGTCTCCACATTTTTACCGAAGCCTTTCATCGCCTTGGCAAAAGTCCGCACCATAGTCGGGAACGTCTTAATCAGGCTGATGATACCGCCGGCTGCCACGGCGCCCGCGCCGATGTAACGGTTGTACTCGCTCCAGATACTGGACGGATCCAGCTGGTTAAACGGAATGGCGTTGCCCGCCTCATCCAGCACGGAAGACAGCGCGTCGCCTCCGAAGAAAGAGATCGCCGGAATCAGAACCAGATAGGAAAGGATACCGCCCGCAAACATATAGCTGGATATCTTCAGTCCGCAGATATATCCTACGCCTGCCAGTGCAGGAAGTACGTCAAGGCCGACGCCGCAAGTATAATTCTTCGCGTAAATATCAAAGTTAACCTCACTCGGGAATAACTTAAGGCCGTCCGCAATAAACTTGTAAACAGCTGCGATACCCAGTCCGGCAAAAACCACCTTGGACTTCTCGCCGCCCTGTTCACCGGCCAGAAGAACCTCCGCACAGGCTGTTCCCTCCGGATACGGAAGAGTTCCGTGTTCTTCCACAATCAATGCGGTACGTAACGGAATCATAAAAAGAACACCCAGGATACCGCCGCACAGCGCTACGATGGCGATGGAGAAAAATCCCGGTTCGCTTGTTTTACCTTCCGCTGCCCACATGAAAACGGCAGGAAGGGTGAAGATCGCTCCCGCTGCCAGAGACTCTCCGGCGGAACCAATGGTCTGTACCATGTTGTTTTCCAGAATGGAATCTTTCTTTAAGATCACACGGATCACACCCATGGAAATAACTGCTGCAGGGATCGATGCGGATACGGTCATGCCGACACGCAGTCCCAGGTATGCATTTGCTGCGCCGAATATTACTGCCAGAATAAGACCAAGTACAATAGAAGTGACTGTAAACTCCGGTACAATCTTATCCGCAGGAATAAAAGGCTTAAATTCATTCTTGTTGTCCATACTTTTATCTCCTGTTCTATTGATGTAGTGTAGTAGCATACAGAATCTATTATACTATAGAACTTAAAAAAATAAAGTAAAAATTGAAATATGTATAAATTAACCAAAAATCAATATATTTATATATGAAAAATTGCCGAAAGGATTCCGTAACAATTATGAAAAGAAAGTGGATGATCCCCCTTCTCCTCACCCTGCTGCTGTTTTCCGGCTGCCAGAGCGCCGATTCCGCAGCGAAAAAGCAAAATGCGGCGGCCGGCACGGCGAAACAATACTCTGCCGACAGTAGCGCAGACAGCAACACTGGCGGCGCGGCCGGGCAGAGCAATGCCGACGGCAACGCAGACGACGCGACCGGGCAAAACAGCGCCGATGGCAACACAGACGACGCGACCGGGCAAAACAGCGCCGATGGCAACACAGACGACGCGGCCGGGCAGAGCAACACCGATGGCAACGCAGACGACGCGGCCGCTGCCCCGGATCCGGACTCCCTCCCGAATGCGCTGGCCTGGTGGTGGTTTAAGCGAAATGAAGATCACGCGATACCGGAGGTTCAGCAGGAGATCGACCTGACCAGGTATGACGCCTGGTACGCGAAGACCGATGTACAAAGCGGAGAAAAGCCGGTCTTTCTCACCTTCGACTGTGGTTATGAGAATGGTTACACGCCGGGGATTCTGGATGTACTCAAAAAACATAAAGCTCCCGCCGCCTTTTTCGTGTGTAAACATTTTATCGAGGACCAGCCAGAGCTTGTGAAGCGAATGAAAAAAGAAGGGCATGTGGTGGGCAATCACACAGCCAACCATATCTGCATGCCGGAAAATGATGAGCGGACCATCCGGGAAGAGATCGCCGGAAATGCCGATTACATGAAAGAGGCGACCGGATATGAAATGGATCCTTTCTTCCGGCCGCCAAAGGGAGAATACAGTGAACGCACGCTGCAGATCACAAAAAATATGGGGTATACCACCATTTTCTGGAGCCTTGCCTATCCGGATTACGACGTGAACAACCAGCCGGGCGCAGACTATGTGATCGAACGCTTCGACAAGTACATACACCCGGGGGCCATCCCGCTGATCCACAATATATCAGAATCCAACGCGCAGGCTCTCGATACCGTATTAACAAACCTTGAGAAGGAAGGCTACTCCTTCCTGTCCCTCTATGAACTGACACAGGACAGTCCTTCCGGAAAGAAAACAGACTGAACCCGCATCTTAACCGCCGTTTCTGAAACTTCTCTTCTGTCAGCCCGACCGAAGCTTCTGAAACTCTTCTTCCGTCAGCCTGACCGAAGTTGCTGAAACTTTTTCTCTGTCAGCCTGACCGAAGACATGCGCACAACCGGGCGCCGCTTACGCGAAAAATTCCTGCAGCACATCCTCCAGCAGCTGCTCCTCCTCCGGGGAGACGGGAGCTTCCGTCTTTTTCTTCCTCCTGTTCTCCTCGGCATAGCGGAGAAGACGGCGGTTGTGCGCTCTCTGCGTGGCAGGGTCTTCCACTGCCTCTTTGCCGCTTATGGTGTTCTCCAGCACATTTTCCAGATAATCGTTCATATTGACGATGACCCGGTGCTTCTTTTCATTTGCCCTCAAAAATGTATCAAGAAACAGAAGACCACAGGCGGCGGTGATACCGGTGAGGTAGGATATCATCACCCGGTCCAGCGCCGCCCCGTGCTGGGAAGCTGCCAGAGCGCCGGCTGCCCCCGTTATGGCACAGCCGGCTATGGAGAGTCTCTCGAGCGTCAGCCAGAAAGAGGTTGTAAATCCCAGTATCTTCTTTCTCTGGAAGAGTCTCTCCACGAAGGTGGAAACATTGTTGACCTTCACATTCATCTCATGATAATCCTCATACCGCTTTTTCAGGGAAACGAGCCATTTCTTCTTCGTCTTTCCGATCTGTTCCGTCGCCTTTATCATGCTCCTGTACGAGATCTCCAGAACGATCCAGCTGACCACGCCAAGAAAACAACAGGTTATGAGCGCCTTCATAAAAACCGAACTATGTATGATATATTCGAACATTTTCTTCCCTCCAATACTGCCTCAGAGTACGATACCGGCTGTGCTGCCGGGCGACACTCTGTAAAATATCTTGTACATTTACCGCAAAATCCTTTACAGACCTCTGCTTTACCGGCGGCCGCTTCCGGAAATCTTTTCCACAAAATCATCTGAATGGATTTGTCCCAATTATAAGCAATGGATTTTTCTTTGAAAAGGGGGATTCGTTCGTAAAAAAAATCCCTTCTCCTGCAAAAAGAGAAGGGATGCGCGCTATTTTTCTATTATTTTTCTGTTTTCACAAGAGACTGCCTGTCCTCCGGACGGACAGACCCGTAAATGTCTCACACATTTACCCGCTTATTTGCTCATCTTCAGGAACATTGCTGCCAGAAGCTTCACCGTGTGCACGATGGCCTGCTCCTCAAATGTCTGATAGGATACCTTCGCGCTGTCGTCCGCCTTGTCGGAGATCGCGCGGATCACAACAAACGGCACGTGATTGAGCACTGCCACCTGCGCCATCGCTGCGCCTTCCATCTCCGCGCAGTAACCGTTGAAAGTCTCCACCAGATCTTTTTTCACCTCGTTTGCGGAAATGAACTGGTCACCGGAGACAACCCGGCCCACAAAACACTGAATCTCCGGGTTTACGATCTCGCAGGCTTCCTTTGCCATCTCCACCAGCTCCGTGTCCGCCTGGAAGACGGACGTCTCCATATCCGGGATCACGCCCCGCTCATAACCGAGACCGGTCACATCCATATCGTGCTGAATGGCGTCGCTGGAAATGACGATATCGCCCACGTTGATATCCTTGTACAGTCCGCCTGCCACGCCGGTATTGATGAGCATATCCACCTCATAGACATCCACGAGGATCTGTGTGCAGACAGCCATATTTACCTTTCCGACGCCGCTCTTTACCACAACAGCCTGCTGATTCCAGAGAGTTCCCCGGTAAAATGTCATCCCGGCTATCGTCTTTGACTCTGCGTCCTCCATCTGATGAATGAGGGAGGAAACCTCTTCCTCCATCGCTCCTATCACACCTATACAAACCATATCCATATCCTCCATCTCTGTAATGATTATCCCGGCGGAAAAGCCGGATACTGTCTTTATTGTCCGTATTTCGTTAAGTATAACATATTTTTTCCCTTTATGTACACCATAAAAGAAAGTGAAATTCTCGCCAAAATCCCTTAAATATTTTGTAACATTTCGTAAAAATTCCCCCTGTGCATTTGTAAGAAAAGGTGCTATACTGTTTTCACTATCAGGATTCGGACAGCGGTGATCCTTTGCGAGAGCCGCTTTTACAGCAACTGAAAAGCTTTTCCTTTTGTCCGGATCACATTTTTACAGAAAAGAGGAAATATAATTATGTATAGTTACAAAACAAGAGGAACCTGTTCCAGAGAGATTCAGTTTGACATTGATAATGATATCATCAAAGAAGTGCATTTTGTCGGCGGATGCATGGGAAATACCACCGGCATCAGCGCTCTTGTCAAGGGCAGAAATGTAGACGAGGTCATCAATACCTTAAAGGGCATCGACTGCGGCGGCAGAGGCACTTCCTGTCCGGACCAGCTTGCTCTTGCCCTGACGGCATATAAACAGCAGGTACAGTAATATTCTTCAGGAGGCATGTTGTATGAAACGTATTCTTTTGACCGGCGGCGGAACTGCCGGACACGTCACCCCAAATATGGCTTTGATCCCCGGCCTGAAGGAAGCCGGCTACGACATCCAGTACGTGGGCTCCTACAACGGGATCGAGCGGCGGTTGATCGAGGACATGGGTATCCCGTATCACGGGATCTCTTCGGGAAAGCTTCGCCGGTATTTTGACATTAAGAATTTTTCTGACCCGTTCCGGGTGCTGAAAGGATATGCGGAGGCCTCCCGCCTCATAAAGAAACTGAAGCCGAATATCGTCTTTTCCAAGGGCGGTTTCGTGGCGGTTCCTGTCGTTCTGGCAGCGAAGAGAAGACATGTCCCTGTCATCATTCATGAATCGGACCTGACGCCGGGTCTTGCCAACAAGCTCTGCATCCCGTCCGCCACCAAGGTCTGCTGCAACTTCCCGGAGACCCTCAAACATCTGCCGGAAGATAAGGCGGTATTGAGCGGTTCCCCGATCCGGAAAGAGCTCTTTAACGGCAGCCGGGAGGAGGGACGCCGTCTCTGCGGTTTCACCGACGACAAGCCGGTGCTCATGACCATGGGCGGCAGCCAGGGCGCCGCGGCCATCAACAAGGTTCTGCGGGAAGACCTGGACTCTCTTCTGGCACACTTTAATATCATTCACCTGTGCGGTAAGGGAAATTATGATGCTTCCCTGGAAAATAAGTCCGGTTATAAACAGTTCGAGTACGCGAAGAAAGAGCTTCCTCATCTGTTTGCCATCACCGACCTGATCATCTCCCGGGCAGGCGCCAACGCCATCTGCGAGCTCCTCGCCCTGAAGATACCGAACATCCTGATCCCTCTTCCGGCCTCTCAGAGCCGGGGCGACCAGCTCTTAAACGCCGCCTCCTTTGAAAAGTCCGGCTACAGCTACGTGCTGCAGGAAGAAGACATGACCGCAGACAGCCTCTTAAAGGCGGTACAGTATGTCTATGATGATCGGGAAGAGTACCGTCAGGCGCTGGCGGAGAGCAAGCTCAATGATTCCATCAAGATCATTACTGATCTGATCATTCAATATTCCAAATAAAAATTAAGAGGGGCTGCTGCTTCATGCATCCTGCCCCTCTGCATTCACCCCACGGCATCGCTTCATCTGCCGCGGGGTATTTTACATATAGATTCCTTTCAGATATCAATCTCCAGCCCCACCGGACAGTGGTCAGAACCCATCACTTCTTTATAAATAAGAGCGTCCTTCATCTGCTCTTTCAGGCGGTCCGATACCACAAAGTAGTCAATTCGCCATCCGGCATTTTTTTCGCGCGCCTTAAAGCGATAAGACCACCAGGAGTACGCGTCTGTCTTATCCGGATAAAAATAACGGAAACTGTCCACAAAACCGGCAGCCAGGAGTTCAGAAAATTTATCCCGCTCTTCATCGGTAAAGCCGGCATTCTTCCGGTTGGTTTTCGGATTTTTGAGGTCAATCTCCTCATGGGCAACGTTCATATCTCCCGTCACGATCACCGGTTTGTGAGCGTCCAGTTCCTTCAGATAATCCCGGAACGCGTCCTCCCACCGCATCCGGTAAGAAAGCCTCGCCAGTTCCGACTGCGAGTTCGGCGTGTACACCGTCACAAAATAAAAGTCTTCATATTCCAGCGTGATGACCCGCCCTTCGTGGTCATGCTCATCGATACCGATGCCGAAAATCACTTCCAGCGGCTTTTTCTTTGTGAAGACGGCGGTGCCGGAGTATCCTTTGCGCTCCGCGTAGTTCCAGTAACATTCGTACCCTTCCGGGCAAAAATCAATCTGCCCCTCCTGCAGCTTCGTCTCCTGCACGCAGAAAATATCCGCGTCCACCTCTTTAAAAAAGTCTTCAAATCCTTTCTTCATGCAGGCCCGCAGACCATTTACATTCCAGGATATTAATTTCATAATCGTTTTCTCCTATCTCTTTTACATACCCGTTTTCCCTCTCTCACAGAATAGCATGCCTCTGTTTCACGGTTTTAAAATACGCCAGCCTCTGTTTTCCATCACACAGATTCGGCAATATATTATCTGTAATCCATCCTGACAGAAATATCATTTCCCTGCACAGTCACCTGACCCACGCTTCCACACACCAGAGGCATCATCGGCGCCAGATGTCCCAGATCCACATCCATGATGATCGGCACATTGTAATGAGCAAGAATCTGCGTTACTGCCCGGAACTGATCCATACCCATCAGCTCCTCCCCGTAGCAGAGCGGGCGGCCGATAAGGAAGCCCTTCGTATACTGAAACCAGCCCGCATGTTCCAGCTGCCACAGCGCCCGGCAGATGCTCATGACATTCAGATCACAGGACTCTATAAACCAGATGACGCCGTCTTCTCGGTATTTCTCATTAAATGCGTCCACCTTATCAAACCGGGTGCCGCAGAGGGTGACAAGGCAGTCCAGACATCCGCCCAGCAGACGTCCCTCCATCGTACAGTCCGCATCCGGAAAACGCTTTAACACCCTTTTCTCTGTCAGATTATATGGCATCAGCGGATTCTCTTCCGTTTTCAGACTCTCCTTCTCCCAGAGAGGATAGCCGTGCACTTCCCGGCTCTCTCCGGTGAGGATCCGGTAAGCATCGTGCAGACTCTCATGCCACGGCTCCATGCCGAAGGCCGCCGCGCACGGTCCGTAGATGGAAGCCGTATCGCAGAGTGTCGTCAGAAGAAATGTAAGGTTTGTATTATCGGAGTATCCCATAAACCACTTCGGCTCCGCCTGCCGGATGCGGTCAAAATCAATGTCGTCCAGAATGGTACACATCAACTCCCCGCCGCCGCAGGATATAAGCACGTCATTTTCCGGGGAAGTATACCAGTCGTTAAATTCCTCCGCACATTTTTCCGGTGTGTTGCTGATACCGATGCCGCTGCCCTCGTACACGTTCGGACCGCAGCTGATACGATACCCTTTTTTCATCCAGCCCTCGGCCGCATGGTCAAAGGAGGTTCTGTACGGTTCTATATTACAGCCGAACGATGGCGCGACAAAACCAATCGTGCCATTTTCCGGCAGAAACTTTCCATATCTCATCTCTCTTTTCCTTTCTTTCCCTTGCTGTTCGTCTTCTTTTTGTTCTTGTCTGTATTCTGGTGTACGGACCGGCTCACATTTCGCGTAATGACTGGCACGTTTATCCCATGATGCCGTCCACCGCGTCAAGAAATGCGGCGCGCAGCCCGGCCCGCTCCAGTGCGTTCACACCGCGGATGGTCGTTCCCGCCGGAGAGCAGACGTTGTCCTTTAAGACGCCCGGATGTTCCCCTGTATCAAGCTGCAGCTTCGCGCTGCCGAGGATCATCTGCGACACGAGCGCGTATGCCTGCGCTCTCGGCACACCGTACTTCACACCGGCGTCTCCCAGCGCCTCGATGACCAGATCAATAAATGCCGGGCCGCAGCCGGTCAGTGTCCCGGCGATCCCCATGAGATGACTTGGAATCTCCTCCACCAGTCCCAGCGCGGAAAACATATCCATCAGCTCCGCTCTCTCCTGCTCCTCAAGGGAATTCGTCTCCTCAAACAGCAGCACGCCCTCTCCCACCATGGCGGGTGTATTCGGCATGATGAACTGCACCCGGGTACTGTCAGAAAGAAGCGGTCTGTACTTCGCGTAATCCCAGCCCGCCGCAATGGAAATCAGCGCCTTGTTTTTCAACGCCTCCCGGTACGTTTCCAGCACGCCCTCGATCTGATACGGTTTGCACGCCATGATAACAGTGTCCGTCTTCTCCAGAAGACTGTCCGTACTCTCACAGGCCGTAAACCCGATGGCCTCCGCATTCTTTTTTAATTTATCCTGATGCGGCGCATAAGCATAGATATCCTTTCCGCTCATTTTTCCACTTTTGATGATACCTTCCGCAATGGCCTTCGCCATATTCCCCATCCCGATAAATCCTAATGTATGCATCTCCTTTCCCTCCTGCCCGTTTATATATTCTTTTCATCAGTTCCATCTTTTCAATGATCTGCAGACTGCTTTCCGGCAGTCCCGGTTTGCAGTGCGTCCTGTCCTTTTTGTCATGGACATAAGGGTCCCGTTCCGCACTGCTGCACACATTAAGTGTATCACAGAAAAAAAATTTTGTCCCTTTTATTGTAGAAAAAATTCTTCCGTGGTATGCTATAGGGCGACAACTTTCCATTTACGCGCAGGAGTTTAAAATTATGCTGAATCTGACAGAAGAACCGCTTCATCAACAATTAGATATTTTATGGGAACCCGCAGAGGACGGCGCCCGCATCCTCCGTGTCTACGGAGAACAGCCGGCGCTCCGGCTACCGGAGTACATCGGACAGCGTCCGGTGACCGAGATCGGTCCCTACTGCTTCTCCCGCTCCGAGCCAAAACTTCCGGAACAGTATTTTCATTTTTATACAGACGAAAGCCGGACAGAGCGCCCTGTCCCACAGACAGAGAACGGCAGAATATCCGCAGCGGAATCTGACCCCGGTGTGGCACACCGGCGCCTGTCCTATCTTGGCGGCTCCACGCTCACGTCCGTCTGGCTGCCGACCACCGTGCACACGCTTCACAACGCCGCCTTTTATAACTGTCGGGAGCTCCATACCCTGTCCGCTGGCGCGGGCATCCGCTCCATCGGCAGTGACGAGTTCATGAACTGCACCCGGCTCTCCCGGCTGATCATGCGCTGCGCGGACACGGAGGCAGAGGGGCTGCCGCTGCTGCTGGAACGCTATGCGGAAGATCTTCTGGTGCTCTTTATGCCGGAATTACCTGCTTCGGACTGCCCCGCCTTCGGCTCCTCTTCCGCCGACGCCTCCAAGTCTTCGTCGGAGAACGCCATCCAGGGCGCCCTCTTTTTTCCGGAATATTATGAGTGGCTGGACGAGATCTCTCCGGCACATATCTTCAGCCGGAGTATTCACGGCGAAGGCTTCCGCATGAGGAAATGTTTTGAGAATGGCCGGATCAATTATGAAAAGTACGACCAGTGTTTTGAAAATGCATTAAAGGTGGAGTCGGCGAACACTCTGTGCCGCATCTCCATCGCCCGGCTGCGCTGGCCGGCGGGTCTGAAAGAAGAAGCCCGCACACTTTATGAACATGCATTGAAAGAGAATCTGCGCACTGCCATCACTCTGGCTGTCAGGGACAGAGACCTTGCGCTGCTGCTCTTTCTCTGCCGGTACTTTTCCGCCGGAGACTACGGCGAGGCCATCGCATCCTGCGTGGACGCCGACTGGGGCGAGGGCAGCGCCCGGCTGATGGAAGAACAGCATCGAAACGGCAGCTTTTCCAGGAAAAGTTTCTCGTTCGACGACTTTTCACTGGATGATCTGTGATTTGTCACAAACGCCTTTTCCGTCAGAAAAAAGATACGAACCAGTCGCCACTGATAGTTTGAAACATTTTTTACATTTGTTCTATAGAAAAGAGAGTGATCATGGCACACAGACAAACGCAGACTGAGTGGGAGAATGGCATGTGCCTGCAGATCCTGGATGTCATCCGCAGTGAACTCTACCTGGATTTCCGGTATCTGGACATGGCGCTGTCCGCCCTCACCTTCTCAGCAAACGAACAGATTCAAACCTTTGCCACCGACGGCAGTTTTCTTTTTTTCTCCCGGGAACAGATTCTGCGGGTCTACCGCAGCAATCCTCTGTTCCTGGACCGCGCCTATCTCCACAGCGTCCTGCACTGCATTTTCCGGCATCTCTGGATGCGGGGAAACCGCGAGCCGGTGCTGTGGAATCTGGCCTGCGATATCGCGGTGGAATGGATGATCGATTCTTTTGACAAACCATCCACCCGGCGGACACTCTCCCTGCGGAGGACGAACTATTACGCCCATCTGAAAGAAGAAAAAATCCCGGTCACTGCCGCCGCCATCTATCACGACCTGCTCTCCATCACCGACTACGAGGAGCAGGCCGCCATGCAGTTTGAATTCTACACGGACGACCACCGTTTCTGGCCGAAAGACCCGGCGCGCTCCCCGTCTTCCGCGCAGGCAGGTGCAAACTGGGAGAAAATCGGCCGCCGGGTCACCAAAGAAATGGAACTGAAAGGGAAGCAGGACGGCGAAGCCCTGTCCTCCGTACAGACGCAGATCAGACAGGGGCGCTCCCGGCGCTCCTACCGCGAGTTTCTGCGGAAGTTCACCGTGCTGAAAGAAGAACTGCACTGCGATTACGATGAGTTTGATCTGAATTACTATACTTACGGGCTGCGTCTTTACAAAAACATGCCTCTGATCGAGCCACTGGAAACCCGGGAGATCATGAAGATATCCGAGTTTGTCATCGTCATCGACACCAGCTACTCCACCAGCGGTCCGCTGGTCAAACGTTTTCTGGAGGAAACGTTTCAGATCATCCGGCAGCGGGACAGCTTTTTCCAAAAAAGCCATATCCGGATCATTCAATGTGACAACCAGGTGCACACCGACACGGTCATCACCTCCGCGGAAGACATCGCCCGGCTGCTAAAAAACTTCTCTCTCATCGGCGGCGGAGGAACCGACTTCCGCCCGGCGTTCGCTTACGTGAACCGGCTGCTGGACGAGGGAGTCTTCCACAACCTCAAAGGACTACTCTATTTTACGGACGGAAAGGGCATTTACCCTGCCAAAAGACCGCCGTATGAGACTGCCTTTGTGTTTATCGACCGGCACCAGTCCGGCGCGCATCCTTCTTCGGAACAGGACGCCCTGACATCCGAAAGCGGCTTCGGCGCATCCGGGTACCTCCTGGAGGTTCCCGCCTGGGCCATGAAAATTCACCTGGATGAAGATGATCTGGGCTTATGACAGGCCGGTTATCCGATTCATCGGCACAACCTTCCGGCCAGGTCATCCCGCTTCCGGTCAAACACAACATTTACCAATGCATTTATTTAGGGGATAACAATCTATGAATATAAAGAAAGCAAAGGAAGATATCAAAAATACCGTCCGGGCCTATCTGGACAAAAACGAATTCGGCCAGTACCGGATTCCGGAAATCCGCCAGCGTCCCATCCTTCTGATGGGCCCTCCCGGCATCGGAAAGACACAGATCATGCAGCAGATTGCCCGGGAATGTGACATCGGCCTCATCGCCTACACCATCACACACCACACGCGACAGAGCGCGGTGGGTCTGCCTTTCATCAAAGAGGAAGTCTTCGACGGCGTCACGCACTCCGTCACGGAGTACACGATGAGCGAGATCATCAGCAGCATTTACCGCTACATGGAGGAGACCGGAAAAACAGAGGGCATCCTCTTTATCGACGAGATCAACTGCGTTTCCGAGACGCTGGCGCCGACCATGCTCCAGTTTCTCCAGTGCAAGACGTTCGGCAATCAGGCCGTCCCGAAAGGCTGGATCATCACTGCCGCCGGCAATCCGCCGGAATACAACAAAAGTGTCCGGGACTTCGACTTCGTCACGCTGGACCGTGTCCGCAAGATCGACATTGAAGCCGACCTGGAAGCGTTCCGCAGTTACGCCCGCACCAGACATATCCACCCATTCATCCTCAGTTATCTGGAACTGCGCCCACAGAACTTCTACCGGACGGAAAACGACGTGGACGGCATGCAGTTCGTCACCGCCCGCGGCTGGGAAGACCTGAGTTACGTGATACGTTCCTACGAATCGCTCTCCATCCCCGTGGACGAGGACCTCATCCATCAGTTCCTGCAGCACGAGGATATCGCCAAGGACGTGGCGGCCTACTACGACCTCTACCAGAAATACCGGGACGAGTACGATATCAGCCGCATCCTCACCGGAGAAGTCAAAACTTCCATCTTTGAGCGACTGTTCCGCGCCTCCTTTGACGAGCGATTGAGCTGTGTGGAACTGCTCACCGGCGGCCTGCACAATTTCATCGCCGCCGCCATGGAAAAAGACCGTGTCACCACAGCATGTTATGATTTTCTGAAAATGTACCGGAAAAATCTGCGCGCGCTGGTGTCAGATTACGCGGAAAGCAACACGCCAGCCGATCAGACTCCGGCAAACGAAAAGACATCCGGCAATGCATCGGTTGATACACAGGCAGCCTCTTCCGGCAGTGCGGCATGGATTCTCTGGCAGCAGATGCTGTCCGACCGGGACGCATCTTTTGCCCTGACAGAAAAAACGGGACTCGTCTCCCCGGAAGATAAAAAACGGCATCTCTCCGTCATGCAGCTTCTTCGAAGCTGGGCGCCGGATACCACCGCTGCTCCAAAAGAAGCCTTCGCGCAGGTAAAAGCCGGTTTTGATACACTCTGTGAGCAGAGAAGCGCCTCCATCGACACCGCCGCAAAGGCGCTTGACTATAGCTTTACTTTCATGGAGGACGCCTTCGGCGAGGGCCAGGAGATGGTCATCTTCGTGACTGAGCTGACCATGGATTCCGAAATCTCCGCCTTCATCACGGAAAATGGCTGCGACAAGTACTTCCAATACAACAAAACGCTTCTCATCGGCAGCCGCCGGGCCGCCATCCTACAGGAACTGAACCGGGACGATATTTATTCTGACGCGTCCGCGTATGAGTTTTAATACTGAACAAAAAAAGAAGCGCAGAAGCGCTCCGTCGATCAATACCTGCAACAAAAAATCTCCGGCAGTCTGGTCCATTCCAGACTCCGGAGATTTTTCTGTTTCTCTGTTATCTGCCTGTCAGAGCAACAACAGCTCTGAAAGTTTTCTTTATTTTTATTTCTGATAATCTATCCGCGTCTTCTCCTGCGCACTACGACCACGCCGCCAACGATCACTGCCGCCGCCAGGAGCCCTGCGTACAAGAAGATCTGGTTGTCGTCTCCTGTCCGTGCGGAACCGGAGCTCCGGCCCGTGCCACTGCTGGTACCGCCGCTCTGACTGTTGTTTCCATTGTTATTGCTGCCGTTGTCGTTTGCGCTGCTACGGTTGTTAGCGTTGCCGGTACCCGGGTCGTTTGGCGCTTGGGTGGATGGTTCTTCCTGATAATAGCCGTCGGCCGCGCCGAGGGTGTTGGTGATGTTCACCGTGCCTGTGGTCTGCCCCAGGGACAGGGCCACATTTGCCTCCCCGGTCACTTCATAGAGGAAGGTGCTGTCCTGGCTCACCGGAACGCCCTGCTCGTTGGTCTCGCGCACCGCGTAGGTGATGGCTTCCGTGCCGTCCGTGCCGCCCAGCGGCACTTCCACCGTCACAGCCGCATTGTTATTGAGTTTCACGATCTCGACCGGGTCCGCACCCACAGTTCCCTGCGCGTCCACCGGGAAGACGCCCGCGTAGAAGACGTCATCCGAAGCGACCATCTGGCCGTTGTTCATGACGCTCTTCGTGATGGTAATCTCACCGGTCAGGTAATAGCCGTCCGGCAGTTCCCCGTACACGTTGCTGATGGTCGCGCTGGCGGTCCGGTCTCCCTCCGTGTTCAGGATGACCTCCGGCTCTTCCCCCGCATGGGCTGCCGCCGGGTCCTCCCCTGCCATGACAGTAAAGAGGCTTCCGCTGCCTGTGCCGGCATTATCCGCACCGGCAGATTCCGAGCCGTCCGGCCCGCCATACGTGATGGCGTCACCGTTCCCGTCCAGCTCAAAGATATAATAAGGTTTATCGGTAACCGGCAAATCCGTAAAAGTCACAGTTCCGCTGCTGCCATTCTGAATCCGTACCGTCTGCCGCCAGTTCTCGCCGCCATAGCGGTACTGACCCTGAGAATCCATAAAGAGGCCGATATCAAAAGAAGCGTCCGTCGCCGTGGCATCCATCAGATTTCCATCATTGTTATATTTTAAGGCCTTCGTCACCTGGATACTGCCAAGGCTCCCGAACTCCACCGCCTTTGGTTCCGCAGTCACATCATAAAGCCAGTTGGCCCCATCGGTCATATACGGGATCGCCACCAGAAACGGGCCGGTGACGCCGTAGGCGTTGGCATTGGTCTGCAGGATCAGGTACATGCCCTGCGCAAGCCCCGTGCCGTCCGCACCGTCAAAGACTGCCACGGCGTCCTCGCCGTTTACATTTGCTGTATATCCTTTCTCCGCCGGGTCGAGTCCCGCCGCGAGCACGGCCTCTTCCAGCCGCTGCGCGGTCTCCCGATTAGCTTCCCCGGTGGTCACCGCATTCAAATCAAGTCCTGCCAGGCTGCCCACCTCACGGAGCTCCGCCGCCAGGTCAAAACGGATATAATTGTCCTCTGTGTTGACGTCGCCGACTTTATAGAGCGTCAGCTCCACGCCGTTCTTACCGGTCGGTTCCTGCCCTTCGATGTCCCCGAGCTTCACCGTGATGCTCCCCCGTTGGTCCGGATCATAGGGATCAGATGCCGACGCTGTCGTACCGGTATCATCCGCATATACATTTACGCCTGCAAATGTACCAAATATCATGGATACCGCAAGCAGAAACACCATGAGAACCCCATATTTTCTTATCTTTAAAGATCTCTGCTTCATTGGTTCGCCTCCTCCTTCTTTCTACGGCTGTTTTTTCTTATTCTAATCAAACGGATACCTCCGTAAATAAGCACGATCAATATAAATCCTATGGACAGTAAAAACGTTTTCTGAGACAGAAGCCACTGCCACAGGCTCTCCCTCATGGCCGCTTTCTGACTCTCCTGCACTCCGTCACAGGCTGTCCTTTCCGCATGGATCAGCAGCCGGTGAGAATTAATCCCGTAAGGGGTACAGGTGACCAGCGTCACAAGATCCCGTCCTTCCTGAATCCCCAGGCTGTCCACCTGTTCCGGCAGCACCGTCTCAATACTATAAACCCGGTACGCCAGCGTTTCCTTCAAAATATGTATATAAAAGATATCGCCTTTCTCCACCTGATCCAGATTGGTGAAAAGCTCCGCTGTCGGCAGCCCCCGGTGCCCCGTCAGGACGCTGTGGGTGCTCTCCCCTCCCACCGGAAAAGACGAGCCCTTAAGATGTCCCACCCCAATGTTCAGCACATCCGACGATGTGCCGTGATAAATGGGCAGATACACATTGATATCCGGAATCTCGATGGCGCCCATGACGCCGCTTTCTTCCATATCGAGGACGCCGTCATATTCCGGGTCTCCTCCCTGCCCCTCCGCGTCATTTTGTGTAAACGCATCGGTAAGCACGGCATTGCTCCCGGCCAGTTTCTCGTTGTACTCTACCGCTTCCTGGCGATAAGCGTCCAGTTCCTCCTGCTCCATCTTTGCCAGGCGCTCGTCATAATCCGCCATGACCGTTCCCTGATGGAGCTGGTTATACAGCGTGCTGATGGTCGGATAATTAAAAATCAATATGCCGGCCGCAAACAGAAGTACGGCTGCCACGCCTATTATTTTATTTCTCATTCTGTTTTCTGCCGCCTGCTTTCTTTTTGTGCCGGATGCCCGCCACGGCAAGAATGACCGCCGCTGCTGCCGCTGCCGCTATGTAAGCATTCCACATCGGGTTCCATTTTTCCTTTTCAAGAGGCGCTTTTTCCTGCGCTTCCTCATAAGGAATCCTCGTTCCCCGCACCAGCAGCCAATGGCTGTTAATACCATACGGCGTACAGGTGACCAGGGTCACATAATCTTCATTTTTATCAATCAACAGATCAGAGATGTCCTCGGGAAGGACAACTTTGATCTGGTCAACTTCGTAAGCCAGCGTCTGATTCAGAACATGAATGTAAAACACACCCCCCTCTTCCACCTCAGACAAATTGTTGAACATCTCTGCCGTCGGCAGAGCCGTGTGCCCGGATATGACCGCATGGGTTCCCTTGCCCCCCCCACCGGCAGAGAGCTGTTTTGTAAATGCCCCGCTCCCTTTTCCAGAGACGCACTGTTCGTTCCGTGATAAATCGGCAGGTAGATATCCTGGCCGGGAATCTCGATGCTTCCCATGACGCCGTCTCCCCCGATATTTAACAAATCCTCGTATTCCGTATTCTGTTCCTTCAGCGCCTCCGCATTGAACGGGTCTGTGAGGACCACATTTCCTAAAAGGCTCTCATTATATTTTCTGGCCTTTTCCAGTTCTTCTTCAATCTGCGCCTGTGACAATCTCGCCGCTTTCTCATCATAGTCTGCCACAACCTGACCCTGATGACGGCCCATGTACCAGCTACTCACAACCGGGTACAGAACCAATCCGGCTCCTCCGAGAAAAAGCAGAACGATTATTATAATAGGAAGGAATCTTTTCACTGTGCTCTTTCTCCTTTACCTTTGCCCCGGCAGGGGAGCGGCGAAACCGCCCCCTTCCGGGACGTCCCTCAGCCGGGAATCCCCGCCTGATACACCCGCAGGACCGCCAAACGGCCCCGCAGGATTCCATGTTTCCTCACGTGGGATGCCGGGGCTACCCCGGCCCGTCCCCACTCTTTGGTATGTACCTTCCCAGCAAATGTACTGAAAATGTATCAAAGTGATCAAAACCTAAACCTTCGGTTTCCTTATGCTCTCTTCTTCATGGCGATCAGAGCGAATGCTGCGCCAGCCATGATGACGATACCGCCGATGGTGAAGAGGTAAGTGCCCATGCCACCGGTAGATGGGAGGGTGAAGCCCTTGTTGTTGATAACAGTTGCCCCCCAGTTATAATAATAAGTTGAGTTCTTACCTGTACTACTAGCAACAGCATTATATCCTTCATCCTGATTTAGAGTCCCATTTGAATTCAGTTCATGTTCTCCTGCTCCAATCTTAATTTTGATCGGATTTGCTAATAAACTATGACCTGCCGGAGATTTTGTCTCTGTAATGGTGTATTCTCCTGGAAGCAGATTTGTAAATTTCACTGTTGCAACTTTTTTACCATCTTTATCCTCTAACGCTGTTGTCAAAACACTTGAGTAATCATTTGGTCCTGTTATGGTAAATTCTGCACCTGCTAACGGATTATTCCCTGCATCAGTTTTGGTAATCTCAACACTTCCCAAAACTAAGGTATTAGTAACTGTATAATATTTATCTACACCTTCTGGTAAACCTGTTGTTTTTTCATCATATAAAACAGAGTAAATATTTCCTGTCACATTATTTACTTTGTCACCTTCATCCAATTTTACATATCCACCACTTTTGATTGGAATGTAATGATCTCCCGATTTTACAACCTCTCGCACCGTATAGGTATTTTTCAGTAAATTTGTAAATGTACATGTACCACCATTTGTAGTTTTGACCAACTCTTCTCCGTTTGCATCTTTCGCAATGGTCTTTCCATCATACAATGCAACCATTACTCCCGAATGCTCAGTAGTCGTTGAGTCAGGATTAAATCCTTCAGGATATGCCCATGTTTTATCTACCTTAATCGTGTATTGTTTACTATAAATATTCGTAACATCAATATAGCCATTCTTTTGTTTCTCCCAAGTGTAATCACCGCTCAGGACATGCTGCCATACATCCTTGTCTTCAAAGGTTAAAGTTCCTGTTTGAGAACCATCTGCAGATGGGACAAATTTTATTGTGCTACCACTAAAGGTAATTCCATCTTTTAATCCATCACCAGAATAGAAATGGCTATTTTCTAATGTCACACTGTTTGCCCCAGTTCTAAAGGTTGTTAAATCACCATCCTCATCAGAATTCAGCCACCGTATTACCTCTTCTTTTTGTGCACTGGACAGACTCATGGAAGTCCAAATTAGGTATTGTTTTCCTTTAAGAGAAGCCGCAACAATGGACTGCGTACCTAACGTTATATTTGAAGAAGCATTATCTGTTATTAACCCCACATTCGATGAAAAGATCCATGTTGATTCAGATACATCTACGGTTCCTTCTCCTGATGTCGAAACATTATATCCGTTTAGTGCTTCTCCGTTCTCCTCTACTGTATACCTTCCTGTTGAGCATCCGGTAATCTTCCAGGTAAATGTATAATCCTTTACAACATCTTCATTGTTGGCTCCATCTGAAGGAGAAATATAATATGGATCTATCGTAGAGTCATGACCATCAAGCGTCAGTGTTGCTACTACTTCCGAAGCAGAATCTTCCACTGTCAAACTGAATTCACTCTTTAGACTCTGAATTTGCTTCCATGACAAGCCTGTAAATGTTTTACTCACAGTTATATACGGTTGATTATCTTCCACTGTGTTATATGCATTCTTTACATATACTTCTGCATTACCATTCAGAGTAATTTCGCCAGCGGCATAACCATCATAGGTATCTTCCGAAATAATCGGATTATCTATCAACGGCTTTTCAACATCATTTTTTTCTTTCATCGTATATGATGGAATCCTATAGATATCCTCATCTAAGCCAATCTCCTCTACTTTGAAAGAAGTTCCTGACGGAATACCTGTACCTGTCATTCCATCTTCAGCAGTAGCATTTCCAAGAATGACTGCAACCTCCCCAGCTTTCAACGTTATTATCCCATTATCAGGACTCTTCTGAGTGGTGGAAGCAACAGCATCCGCATAGCTATCTCCAATTTTATAATTTCCTTTGTAAAGATCTCCTCCAACTGTCACTTTAAAAGTGAAGCTTTCATCTTGGCTGCTATCTGAAGAACCTTCTAATGTTTTTTCAATAATGAGATGCTTCATATTTGTTGCAGCACATCGATTCTGAAAGTTAACGATATGATTTTCACCAACATTCAAAATCTTACTCCCAATTTCCGTTCTATTTCCAACATCTTAGGCATCTCCATTTACAACATCCACAGACTCAATTGTGACTTGATCGTAGGTTGCACTGCTTAGTCCTATTTCTTTCACATAATAGTTAGTGTCCAATCCCAACTTATCAAACTGCGCCTGTTCCCCATGTTTAAGAGTAAAAATTCCATTTTCCCCCACATGTTCCGTTGACTGTTCACCGTTGGCTTTTATTAATGTATAATCTTTGCCTCGTACTAAATTGAATGAATCCTTATTATTTCCACTTCCGGTATACAATTGGAACTGAAACTCTACATCGTTATATGCCCCTTCATCATAATTGGATATTTCTTTTCCAATTCTGATGCTGTCCTCCGGCAATACAGGCATATTAAACTTAATTTTGCAATTGGATGCAGCAGCGCCTCTCTCCAGATAGAAGAACTTCATTTCGTGAGAACTAAAGTTCTTAAAAGAAGTGTAATTACCTCCAGCATCTTTATTGAAGATATTACTCAAATATTGATTAATATCGTCTTGAAATACCCTTGGATATAATTCTCTGTATGCATCGGCATACAATTCTGCTATCGTAGTTGGAGCTTTCCCTTCAACTGTTACTACACCTGATGCAAAATTAATAGCTCCTTCTTTTTTATCATGAATTCCTCCTATATCAAGTACTTTTACTCCATCAATGAATACCCAAACATCATCATCACCACGGAAATCAAACACCATATCTTTATTATTAATTTTACCGTCCTTAGGCTGATAAAATGTCATATTGATATTCATCCCAAACCATAAATCAGTAGCGTTTCTTCCGCCGTTAACAGAATGAAGTCTGCTTTGCACAGCATCACTTGGAAGTTGATTAAATGGTAAAAAATTCCCGTAGTTAAAAGTTTCAGTATCTGGAGACAACTTGGCATCATATACATCTAATTTCCACTGCTGGGTATTTAATTGTGCATGGTAAGAACTACTATCATAATAATAATATCCATTATCATCTTTTTGAAACAGACCGTTAAGCCCTTCATATGCACCAGTAACCCCCTTATTAGCTCCATCCCCAAATAAATAACCTAAATCTGTTTCTCCACCTTTCAACACTGGATATCCATTCTCATTTAAATTACTTTGTAAATAATCCTGATGTATCTGCGATCCGTTAGCATTTGTATACTTACCAGTAAAATTTCCTCTATCCGAGTCATTGACATCTAATTCATATCCATCAGCATAAAATCCAAATCCTGCATCAGCAGCTTCTCCTGTATTAATATTTTTATTATAATTATACAAATTAATTTCAATTCCATCTGCTACAGAATCTACCGTATCCTTTTTTGGAACACTTGTAGGTCTATTATCATTATACTGAAGATACAACTTATTACTTTCTATGTTTCTCCAGTTTCCGCTCTCATATTGGGTATTATATTGCCAACTCTTTCTATTATTATCGTAGCGTATTCTCCAAATCTGTTGTCTATTACCCCAGATTGTTCCAATGTAAGCTTTACTGAATATATATTCTTCTCTATTAATACTATCCAGCATTGTACTTAACTGATTAGCCAACATCTCTTTATTAATAGAAATATTTCGAATAATCGTTTCACCTTCTATTGCTTCAAGATGTCCATTATTATCAATCTCTATTCCATTTCCTTCGTTATCCACACAATATGCTTTTAATGCCGCTTTTGTATTATCTATCCAAGTAATTGTAAATACAGAGAAACTATCTGTCACAAATTCTGCCTTTTTGACAGCCTGAGACTTTGTCATATGTATATTCCTAACTTGATTATCTGTGCTCATGTCTACGATTTTTTCTACCTGTCCGACAGCATCTTCTTCCAGATGCATAACTTTTACCGTCGTATCAGTTGTTTTTGTCTCGGTTATCTTCTCAGGCATTACAGAATTTTTATACTCCATGGAAACCTGAACTTCACCAGTTGGTTCCAGCTCATTATTATTCTGATCTACAAAAGTAATATCGTACGCCAGAAATCCCGCAATTTCTTTATTATCTTCCAATACTTTTGTCAAAATCTGTTCTTCTACTTCTTTGTACTGCGCTTTAGTTTCTTTATCATTTTTCAGAATTGGCACAACCTTTAATGCAGCTCCTGCCGGAATCGCATTTTCTTCATTTGCGCTTACAGTAATGGTTACATTTTCATCCTCATATTTCAATTCTGAGGCTGCCGTTGTTTCTGAATGTTCTGTACTCTTGTTGGTATCTACACTCTCTTTCGTTTCCTCAGTCGCTTTTTCCGTCTCTGTCGTTGTCTCAGAAGAAGCTGCTTCTGTGGTCGTTTTCTCTTTGTCTTCTTCTCCCGCTGCGTCCGTATCGTCTTTTTCGGTTGTCTCCGTGGCGGTCGCTGCTTCGCTGGTCTTGTCGGATTCTTCTTTGGCTTCTGTGGTCACTTCGTCGGCTTTATCGGACTCTTCTTTGGCTTCCGTTGTCTCCTCGTCGGATTTATCAGAGTCTTCTTTTTCCTCTGTCGTTGCCTTGGTCGTATCCTCTTTCTCTTCCGTCGTCTTCGTTTCCGGCGCTCCGCTCCCGTCCTTTTTCTGTGTGGTCTTCGACTCCTCCGGCGAGTCAGAGTCCGGTGACCCTTTCGTATCGTCAGCGTCCCCTGCCTTTATCTCTTTTTGCTCTGCCTCAGAGCCGGTCTCTTTCACTGCGCCGGCCTGTTTTGTCTGCTTTTCCACGGTCGTGGTCGCTTCCGCCGGCGTGTCCGCCAGGATGGACACGCTGTTTCAGATGACCAGCACCATGCACAGCAGGAACGCGATCATTTTTTTCCTCATTTTACTTTTCATGGCTGCCTCCTCCTGTTCCTTTCTCATTTTGACTTACAGCTTCATCTATTAATTTCAATAGCTCCAGGGCACTTCGGAAGTATTGCTCTTTCTTCCCCTCGGCCCAGAGAATACTGCCCTGCCAGGTGCCGTGCTGTTTGTCCAGCACCTTGATGAGGAAGGTCTGCTCCTGTTTATATCCTCTCGCCCGCACTTCCCAAAACCCCTTTCTGTCGCAAAAGTGTAATAGTTTTCAAAATTCTTACGAACAGTCTAACCCCCCATTACAGAAAGCATTACACTTTCCCGTTTTTTGAAATTTTTTTATAAATTTTTTGTGAACTAGTTTATATTTATAAATTTTTGTATTTTTGGAGGTTTTTTCTTTATGCACTTTATACAAATAAATTACATCCCACAGAGGAGATGACCGCTGCCAACACGATCTTCCACAGCAAATGTATGTCTTTTTTCTGCTCGATGGCGAAAACCAGTACGATGATGAGCAGAGTGATGATGGATAGTATCGTCATGCTCAGTCCGCCGCCGGCGATCTCGAGGATGCCGGATAAGTACAGGGACAATGCCACGTTGAGCAGCAGGCCGGAGATGATCGGGCGGATAAAGTGTTTGACCACCGCGAAGATACGGAGATTTTCGTATTTATCGTATATCATCCGGACGACGATGACGATGGCGCCGGAGGCTGCCACGCTGCAGGCGAAGCCGCAGATGGCCATGAAGAGACCGAGGGTCACGGAGCCGCTCTGCTGGTATCCGAGGACGTAGCCACAGCCGGACAGAATCTTGCAGAGAATGGAGCCCGGCAGGGCGTTGGCAACGGAGACGATGTTCTGATAAAAGTCATGGTAGCCGATCATGCCGCTGTCCACGAACATTCCCTGGGCCACAGACAGGTAGGCGTCGCCTCCACCGAAGGAGAGGACAGAAGACAGGAATCCGTCGCCGATATATCTTGCTACTCCCGGCAAGGAAATGATGGCCGGGAAGGATAAGATCACGGTAAATAAGCCCCAGCATATGAGGGAAATAGTCAGTGCCTTTCCGGCAAATGCCCGTTTCTGGCTACTGTCCATCAGTGTCTGTACCATGCCGATGATGGAGAGGAGGATCATCAGTCCGACCAGGAAAGGCTGCAGCATCTCCGGAATGATGTGCGCCTCTCCGGCGCACAGAAAGTACAGCAGGGCGATAAACAGGGCGGGGATTGCCCGTTTTTTGTCCCGCGGCTGTCCTTTCGTAAACAGGATGACGAAGAAGGCCGCTCCCAGTATCTGGATGGTGGAGATACCGAATATCGGTGTGATGGACAGACCGAGAATCCGGTAAATGCTTGCCTCTCCGGAGAGAAGGAAGACGCCCATCATGATGATCAGGTACAGAATCATCTCACTCTTGTCTTTCGCCTGCTGCAGGGTGCCGGTGCAGTATTTGATCAGCGTCAGTATAATATAAGCAGAAATACCTACTGCCAGATAGCTGATCTGCGTCTTTACCGACGCGCCGGCGCTGGAGAAGAGAACGAGAAAGAGCACCGTCAGGAAGGCGCCGGGAAATGCCATGGCGGAGGCTGCCGCCATCATGCCCCGGTTGCCATCGGTCTGGTAGCCGATCCCGCTGGCGATCTCCACCGGGAGGGCTCCCGGCGTGATGCTGGCGATCATTACTTCATTGTTAAATTGTTCTTCGGTCACGATCTTGTTTTTTTCTACGATCTCCTCTTCTATAACAGGAATGAGGGCGGTACCGCCCCCAAATCCTATAAAGCCAATCTTCAGCATGGTCGTGATCATTGACATAAACTTTTTTGTGTTCATCGTTGATGCCTCGTAGATTTTTATACTGCTTTTCATTTGTAACGTCGACTGCGCTACTGTTCATCTTTGCCGGAAATATGACGCATCTTTCTCTTGAGTCTGTAGAAGAAGACGTCCTCCCGCAGCTCTTTGATCATTTTTTCCAGCTCTTTTTTATCCTTTTTGTTCTCCCGCTCTCTCTGGTCTGCCAGTTTGCGCATCTCCATATTTTCCCGTTTCAGGTCGACCAGTTCATTTTTGAGAAGCAGGTTCTCTGTCCGAAGCGCATGGATCCGGTTGTCTGTCGTCTCGATTTTTCTGGTTGTCTCTTCCATGTCTTCGATGTCTCTGTGCTGGTTTAAGATGACCTCGCTGACCGTCTCGAACTTTTCTTCTTCCTCCGGTGTGATGCCCTGCTCTTCCATTTCCTGGCGTCTTTCCAGCTCAAACTCTGCCGCGTACTGTTTGACAGCGTCAATCCGGCTCTCTTTGAGCCGTTTCATATCCTGTGTCATCTTGTCGATGCACTCCTGCTGTCTTACGACCACATCGGCGAAGTAGCGGATGATATCCTCATACATGAACCGGTTTTCCGGCGTCCAGCATTCGCCTTCTTTGATCTTCGTGTCAAACAACGGCTCATCCTGGTGCAGGTATTCTTTCGCGATGGACTCATTACATTTCTCATAGCGTTTGAGAAATGCGGTGAGCTCTTCTTTGGAGAACATGGTAAAGTTGTTCTCCGGGTCTTTTAATTCTTCACAGGCCATGGCTGCGTTTCTCATAAAAGCGACAACCCGCGGATTGTCCGGGAGCACGGAGTTCACGATCCGCATAATCTCCTGACTGTTTCCGGTGAGAGATTTGTTCGCTTCTGCTTCCGTTATCTGATATTCATCTTTATATTCCAATCCTACTGCCTCCAAAAAATCAGAAAAAATCGTATTTCCGTTTCCTTTAAATTTGCCCCTCTCAAATACACGGACGATGATATTTTCTTTGCCGATGACCGCGGCGATCTTCTCCAGATGATTATAATAATTCAGAACGATCTTCCGGGTCTTTTTCTTAAAAAACGTCCATTTGATGCAGGCATTGGTGTTCCAGCCTTCTTTTACCTGCTGGCTGAGCCAGGAGATGGCAAGCCCGTCCTGGCGGCGCAGGTAGACGATGACCTTGATATCGTATCCGTGCTCCGCCGCGTCGGCTTTGATCTTCTCCCAGAACTCGAACTTGGAGCCGAGGGAGGCGTGCCAGATATTTTCATCGGAGAGGATAACGTTCGGATATTTCTCAAACTCCCCGTGAATCATGGCAAGACCTCTCTCCCAAAGTTCCTGTTCCATCTCCACATTTTCTGTCTTATCCGGATTAAAGACCCGGCCTACCAGAAAATGTCCGTTCCTGCGGTGGGCCACATGGGGATACACGAAATCCAGAAGCGGATAGCTGTATCCCTTTTCCCGGAAACGCTCCTGATTCTCCACGAAAAACATCTGAATGGATGTGGTCGCCGTCTTCGGCGTTCCCATGTGTATATACAGTGTTGGCATTAAATCTGTCCCTCAATCTGCTTGAGAAGTGCGTCCACGCAATCTTCAAGCGGCATAGCGCTGGTGTCGATCGTCACATCCGGGTGTTCCGGCGCTTCGTACGGGCTGGAAATTCCGGTGAAGTTCGGAATCTCGCCGGCTCTCGCCTTCTTGTATAAGCCCTTCACATCCCGTTTCTCGCACTCTTCCAGCGGAGTGTTCACATATACTTCGATGAAGCTGTCCTCACCGATGATCTCTCTCGCTTTTCTTCTGTCTCTCACATACGGGGAGATGAAGGAAGTGATGACGATCAGACCGGCGTCGTTCATCAGTTTCGCCACCTCGGAGATACGGCGGATGTTCTCGATACGGTCTGCCTCCTTGAAACCAAGGTTCTTGTTCAGACCCATACGGACATTGTCGCCGTCCAGAAGCATGGTATGCTTGCCGAGGGCTGCCAGACGTTTTTCCAGCTCATTTGCCAGAGTGGACTTACCGGAACCGGACAGACCGGTCATCCAGATGGTCTTTGGCTGCTGGCCTTTCTGCTGTGCGCGGAACTCTCTGGTGATATCCATCTCATGCCAGGTCAGGTTATCAGTACGACGCAGAGAATGCATCACAACGCCGCAGGCGGAAGTCATATTTGTGATACGGTCGATGAGGATCAGGGAACCGAGCGCCTGATTCTTTTTGAATTTATCAAAGACGATCTTATCGGAAACGGAGATATCGCAGACCGCGATCTCATTTTTATAAATGGTATCGGCATGCACTTCATTTCCTGTGTTGACGTCGATCTTATATTTGATGTTCATGACAACGGCCGGAACCATCTTCGTGCCGAGCTTTAACAGATAGTTCTTTCCGGCAACCAGATAAGAGTCATCCATCCACAACAGCTCTGCGGTGAACAGATTGCCGACAGCCGGCGCCGTATCTTTTACGAGAACGCATCCTCTGGATACGTCCACCTCACGGTCGAGGGAGATCGTCACAGCGTGACCGGCGTCGGAAGCCTCCACTTCTTTGCCGGCGTCGATGATTCCTTTTACCTCTGCCTTCTCATTGGAAGGAAGCGCGGTGATCTCATCGCCCACGCGGATCTCGCCTGTCTCGATCTGTCCCTGGAATCCACGGAAGGTACGGTCCGGACGGCACACTCTCTGTACCGGCATGGTAAATCCTGTCTCAGACGGATTCTCATGGACGTCGATGTTCTCCAGATAAGTAAGAAGGGACTCGCCCTTGTACCACGGCATGTGGCTGGATTTTACGGTGACGTTGTCGCCTTCTGTGGCGGAGACCGGAAGAATCTTGATGGAGTTGTAATCGTACTCTCCCATCATCATCTTGATCTCTTTCTGGATCTTGTCAAAGCGGTTCTCGTCGTAATGGATGAGGTCCATCTTGTTTACGGCGAAGACAAAGTGCTTGATACCCATCAGAGAGCAGATACGGGTGTGTCTTCTGGTCTGCACCAACACGCCCTGGGTGGCATCCACGAGGATGACCGCCAGATCTGCGAAGGAAGCGCCTACCGCCATGTTTCTCGTATATTCTTCATGACCAGGGGTATCCGCCACGATGAAGGAGCGGTGGTCTGTCGTGAAGTAGCGGTATGCCACGTCGATGGTGATCCCCTGCTCTCTCTCTGCCATCAGGCCGTCCAGCAGAAGGGAGTAGTCGATGGCGCCGCCGCGGGAACCGACCTTACTGTCCAGCTCCAGCGCTTTTTCCTGGTCTGCAAATAATAATTTGGCATCATAAAGCATATGCCCGATCAAGGTGGACTTACCGTCGTCCACACTTCCACAGGTGATAAATTTAAGAAGACTATTCATTTTAGAAGTAACCCTCCCTCTTTCTCTTTTCCATGCTGGCTGCTCCGCCGTCGCTGTCGATGACACGACTGGTACGCTCTGACGATACAGCACTCAGAGTTTCTTCGATGATGGCGTCAAGAGTATCCGCATCGCTCTCGATTCCACCGGTCAGCGGATAACAGCCGAGGGTACGGAAACGGATCTTTCCGTGTTCGATCTTCTCGCCCTCTCTCAGGCGCATTCTGTCATCATCCACCATGATGATGTTGCCGTCTCTTCTCACAAACGGACGGTCTGCGGCAAAGTACAGCGGCACGATCTCAATATTCTCCCGCTTGATATACTGCCAGATATCGGACTCTGTCCAGTTGGAGATCGGGAACACACGCATTTCCTCGCCCTGATGGATCTGGGTATTGTACAGTTTCCACATTTCCGGACGCTGATTCTTCGGATCCCAGGCATGGCTGGAGTTACGGAAGGAGAAAATACGCTCTTTGGCACGGGACTTTTCCTCATCTCTCCGGCCGCCGCCGAAGGCTGCGGTGAATCCATATTTGTCAAGCGCCTGCTTTAACGCCTGCGTTTTCATGATATCCGTGTAGGCTGCGCCGTGGTCAAATGGATTGATCCCCTGTTTTACGCCTTCTTCATTGATGTATTCGATCATATCAAGACCATATTTTTTTGCCGTCTTATCACGGAACTCGATCATTTCTTTAAACTTCCATGTGGTATTTACGTGCAGGAACGGGAACGGCGGTTTTTCCGGGTAAAAAGCCTTTAACGCCAGATGCAGCATAACCGAAGAATCTTTGCCGATGGAATACAGCATGACCGGCTTCTCACATTCTGCCACAACTTCACGCATAATATAAATCGCTTCCGCTTCCAGCGCATCAAGATGTGTCATATCACTCATGATATCATACTCCTATTCTGTAGATTTGATGTAATATATAACAACAGAGGGGAACATGCAGGCTCCCTGCTCTGATATTAACGTTTTCTGAATGCATCGTATTTGTTTTTCATTTTGTAGAACCGGCTGCTCTTTATCTCCGCCAGTTCCCTTCGAAGCGCCTGCACCTCTTCCTGCAGGGCTGCCGCCCGTCTGTTCCGGGTCTCCAGCGCTTCTGCCTGTGTCTGCCTGATGTTCCGGTATGCCCGGAAGTATTCTGCCAGACGTCTCTCCTGCTCCTCAGGCGATACAACAGGAAATGGTTCGATGATCCCTGCTCCTTCTCTGCTGCCGAACCGCCGGTCAAACGGGGTATCCCGGCCGCTCATCGCCTCTCTGCTGATATGGGGCACTCCGCTTTTGTCCAGAAAATCCAGATAACGGCTCAGCCTCTCCGAATGACCGACAAAAAGTTGCCCGTAGTCCGCCTGTTCATAGAGAGAAAATACGCTGGTCTCCTCCGTGACGTCGTTAACCGTTATGTGAGGAATGTGATGGTACTGCGCCAGTTCCTTTACCCGGCAGTCGCCCGCGATGATATAGCACGGCGTTCCAGAAAGGATCGCAGCGATATTGCCGTGAATCCTGCTGCCAAAATTAAAATCTTGTCCGCGAAGGTAAGAAAACCAGGACGGGATGTCCACCACGCCTGCGATCCGGTTCTCCCGCATAAGGGGAGAGGTGAAATGCATCGGATAATCTTCCGGTATCGTTTTCTTGAGCTCTTTGTCAAAGAAAGGCTCGCCCACATACAGTGTCTGAATCTCATCGAGAAGCTGTGTCACAAACACGGAGTGTTCAAACAGCTCTCCCTGCGCCCGCAGGAAACGATACAGCCTCGGGATCTGCGTCGACTTGAAGTTCATAGTCACCTTTGACGCCGGGGTAAGTTCGGTCTTTTGCAGTTCCGGCAGCCGGTCTCCATACATATACATGGACGGACAGCCGATCACGGTGAAATCTTTTTCCGGCACGAAGCCTTTTCTCTTCAGATACTCTGCCGTGATCTCTCCGCGAAGCCCCACCATGGGGGACTTCTCCAGAACGGCACGCGTAAACGCAACGGCCTCGTCATCGTAGCGGAACTTCCATTTGCGGGAGTTCACCTTTCTCGCCATGCCCACGCCGACGACCACACAGGGGATCTTCATCCTCTTTACCAGGTTCGTGAGAATCCGAAGCTCTGCCATGAACGTGATGCGAAATGCATTGGCAAGAGGAATCAGGAACAGGTCGTACTCAGCATTCCACTGCTCCACCTGCTCGTCCGAATAGACTCTGTCTGTGCGGATCGTGGTGATCTCCACATCCTCCGTCATCACCGTCCGGGCAACGCTGGTCTGAAAGATCAGATTGCCGGTATTGTTGCCGATGAGATTATGGAGCAGAATCTCAGAAACATTTTTTCCTCCGTCCAGCGGCATCGCCGAACGCATCAATATCTTCTTCATACGGACTCCTTTTTGCTGTCTGCCACGAGGCCCTTCCTCCTGCCGGAAGCAGTCTTCTCTCTCCCTGATACTGACAGGATTCTCGCTGATTGTTACATAATTATTACACGTTAATTTATTATATATTCAAACTCCTGAAACTGCAAGAAAAATCGTGGCATTGCCCGCAATTATGCTCCCAGAGGCGTCTTTTATTGTTCTCATCCGCCCCAAAAGCGTAGAGCAGAGATTTCTCCGGGACAAGCATCATACCGCTGCTGATGTTCACCCCGACCTGCTCTTCTTCCTTTATTATTTCCAGCAAATCCCTCTGACATTCCAGAGAAACCGTTCCGTCTCCCGGAAAATAAGGCGCCGTCAGAAAAATACCCTGCTGACAGAAATACTTTGCCAGATACTCGTTTAACTGCTCCGAAGCCCGAAAGATCCTCTCGCTGCCGATACCGTCCAGAAAAAAAAGGTCGAGCAGATTATTCTTACCGGTTTCCGACTGATTCTCAGCGACACAGGCCAACTTTCCGCCGGCGGTCAGTCGATCCCCGGCGGCGCAGACCGGCTTCCCACCGCCATCCGGCCGATCCCCGACGGCACAGACTGATCTCCCACCGGCGGCCGGTTGATCTCCGGCATACACCAGGCACACGATCTGCACCCGGCAGGCGTCCACTGCCGGGATGCCCGTCCGGAACACCTTCTCTCCCATCCGGTAACAGACCGTGATATCGGTCTGCTCTTCCGCTCTTTTTGAGAGAACGTCCACCTGTTTTCTTAACTTCCCATCGTCTCTTCCATCCACATGCAGCCGTCTGTACAGCCGCTGCATATCTGTCTTTTTTTCCGGATAAAACCGCGCCATTTTGTCACCTTTTTCTTTCTGTCGCATAATGATATACTATAAGAACTTTTTTGTATTATAGGCACTTTCTGTGGAAGTTACAAGAACGTTTTGTCAATTTTTGTTGTCTTTCAAATGGCTGGATGGTATAATTTCACTATACTGATCACAGAAGAGTCTTGCATATACATAGAGGGAATTACGGACAAATCACTGACCGGAAGAGACAGAAATGGAGGTCTGATCATGAAAAATATGACGATATGTGTGTACGGAGCGGCCAGCGACAGGATCGCCCCCGTATTTGTCACAGAGACAGAGAAGCTTGGAACAGAGATCGCCCGGCGGCATCACCGGATCATCTACGGCGGAGGCGCCAGCGGCGTCATGGGAGCCTGCGCGCGGGGCGCTGCCAGAGAGGGCGGAACGGTCATCGGCGTTGTGCCGGAGTTCATGGATGAGTTTGAGGTCATCAACGACAACTGTACGGATATCATCCGCACCAAGACCATGAGCCAGCGCAAAGATACCATGGAAGACCGCGCCGACGCTTTCATCATCGCTCCCGGCGGCATCGGAACCTTTGATGAATTCTTTCAGATCCTCACCTTGACGGAACTCGGACAAAAGGTCGCGCCCATCGTCATCTACAATATCGACGGATACTACGACGACCTGATCGCTTTCATGAGAAAATGTACGGAAAAAGGCTTTATCCGCCCGCGGGCGATGACTCTTTTCCGCGTATGCAGCACAGCCGCCGAGGCCGTGAACGCCGTCGAGGAGATGAAACGTCTGGAAAATGCTTAATATCCCGACACCCCTTTATCATGTCCCTCTCAGATAAACTGTTGTTATCCTTTTTACCGTTTATCTGAGAGCGGACACCATATTGCGGCGCCGGGATATTTTTTATCCTGTTTTTTTATTCTTTTGTCACGTTCTCCTCTGTTCCGTCTTTGCTATTCCTCTTTGAGCGGTTCTTTTTTCTCATACGAAGTCTTTTTTTCTTCCTTGTCCATCCACTTCCTGCGCTCCACATACCGTCCAAGCACAAAGGCAACGATACCGACGCCGATGCCGGTCTGCACGCAGAAAATCATGCTCTCCACCTCTCCCGGCAGTTCGCCGCCGAGAACATTTTCGAGAACCGGCGTAAACCACGGCTCGTATTCTTCTCCCTGAATCTCCGATATCATCTGGCTGCCGGCATCGTCCGAACCGCCGAACTCCGCATTCCGAAGTGCAAACAGCGGAACGATGGCGATCAGAACAGCGATCACTAATAAGATAATAACAGTTTTCGTATTTTTACTCATGTTCTCCCTCCTGTCAAATTTTTCCCGTCACTCTGTTTTTTTCACTCATTTTTGTGAAACAGAAGCTTACGCTCCTCCACTTATTTTCCGCAGATCAAAAACTCTTCTCCGCTCATGTTCCGCGACTCAGAAACTCAGGCTTCTCAGCTCATTTTTCGCGTAAGTCTCCAGCGCGATCACGATCACGACGGTGAGGATACCCTCGATGACCGCCAGAGGAATCTGTGTCGCCGCAAAGATACCGAGGAACTTCACCAGTGAAGCGCCGAAACCGCCGACCTCGGACGGATACGCCGCAGCCAGCTGCACGCTGGTCACGCAGTAGGTAAACATGTCTCCCAGAAACGCCGCGAGGAACACGGTCACTTTTTTATTGACGTTCATCTTGCAGCAGAGCTTGTACACCGCATAAGCGAGGATCGGTCCTGCGATCGCCATGGAAAAGCAGTTGGCTCCCAGCGTCGTCAGCCCGCCGTGCGCCAGCAGAACCGCCTGGAATAAAAGAACGATCACGCCGAGGATACTCGTCACGCACGGTCCGAAAAGGATCGCTCCCAGACCGGTCCCTGTCATATGGGAACAGCTTCCCGTCACGGACGGGATCTTCAGGGAAGAAAGCACAAACACAAAAGCTCCCGTGAGCGCCAGAACCATCAGAGTCCGCCGGTCGTCCCGCAGAACCTTTTTAATATTCACCAGCCCGAGGACCAGAAATGGCAGACAGACTACCATCCATAATACGCAGTGCGTCACCGGCAGATATCCTTCCATGATATGCATGGCATTGGATACCGGCGCCACCGCAAATACCACCAGCAGAGCAAATGCAAGAATGCTCAGTTTTTCTCTTCTCTTTAACATCATGTTCATCTCCTTCTTTCTTACTTATTATTTTCAGTACTATGCACTATGAAATCGCTGCTTTTCTTTATAGATGATCTGTCATCGTACGGAATTCCTCCATATTTTTCGGGTACATTTCCCCGTCAGGAATGATCCCTTTTTTCTTCAATATCTCACAGACATCGTACAACATCGGATGCCGGAGGTTCGCCTTTTTTAAGAGTTCCTCCTGATGAAAGACCCGAAGCGGCGTGTCATCGGCGATGATTTTTCCCTGATGAAAGACCAGCACTCTCTCCGCCCAGCGGTAGGCAAAATCCACATCGTGGGTGGAGATCAGGATCGTCCTTCCTTCCTCCCCCATCTTCCGGAGCACTTCCTCCAGCATCTGCGCATTGAGCGGGTCCAGCGCCGCCGTCGGCTCATCAAAGATGATTACCTCCGACTCCATGGCGATGATATCCGCGATACTCACCCGCTTTTTCTCCCCGCCACTCAGATAATGCGGCGGTCTGTCCCGAAACTCTGTGATATTCATATAGTCCAGTGCCTTGTCCACCCGGCGCAGTACTTCTTCCCGGGGAAGTTTTAAATTCATGGGACCAAAAGCGACTTCCGACATCACCGTGGAGGCGATGATCTGGTTGTCCGCATCCTGAAAAACGATACCCACATTTTTTCTGAGATGGTTCAGCCTCTTTTTTGTTATCTTCTCGCCCCGGTAGATGACCTCTCCCGCATGCGGTTTCAATACCCCGTTGATACTCAGAAAAAAGGTGGACTTTCCCGCTCCGTTGGAGCCAAGCACCGCGATCTTTTCTCCCTCATAAATCTTTACATCCACACCGTTTAAGGCGTGCTTTTCATCATTGTAGGAAAAGTGCAGGTCTCTGACTTCCAGAACCGCATCTTTTTCCGACTGTTTTTCTTTCTTCCATTCCATTCTGCTGTCCTCGTCACTTCCGTCAATTCATGTACTTCCCCAATAACCACACACAAAATAGCAGAATCACAAAACCCGCTGCCAGTGCGATCTGTCGTCCCTGCACCGGCTTTTCCTCCTCCAAAAAACGAAGCTCTCCGTCATAACACCGGGATTCCAGCGCGTTATAGTACGCATTTCCTCTTTTCAGCGAGACGATGAGAAGGTTACTCGCCACCTGCCCAAAAGAATAGCACGATGTCTTAAAATCCACATAACCCAGTCTCGATTCCGCCGAATTCTTCATCCGGCTGTGTGTATCCAGCATGATAAAAATGTACCGGTAGATCATATGCATCAGTTCCACAAGCACTTTCGGCACATGCGCTTTGCGAAGCACCGTGATGAGCTCTCCAAGCGGCGTCGTCAATGTCAGCATATACAGAGAGCTCACTGCTCCCAGCGCCTTCAACACAAGCTCTGCTGCCCGAAGAAGACTCGCATCGGAACAGTAGATATAAAATAATCCGAACACCCGAAGCTGATACTGCCCCGCCGGTTCCATCGAAAATCCCGCGGCGATGGCCACGCTTCCCAGCAGCAAAAACACGACCGGCACCAGCATCATCGACAGATACTGGCGAAAAGACATCCCGCCGATGACCACGGTCAGATATCCCATCACCAGGATCACCAGGATGGAGACATATATATTATTCAGAATAATACACAGCAGCAGACACGCTGTGGCAAACACCGCCTTGAAAACCGCATTCCATTTTCTGAGAGCGGAGGCGTAGGCAAAATAATCCACTGACAACATGGAACCCCCGTGGCGATGTCCGAATCCGCCTCCCCGGCGTCCTCTCCCCTTCCACGATCCGTGGGCAAACATGCAGACAGCAAGACAAAATAGAAAAATCAACATGCAGATATTCATGACATTCTCCCTCGCCTGACTATATCAATTAATGAAATTCATGGGTATAATAGAAAATAGAAGTTAAATAGACCATGCTATATACAGACAGAAAGTCCGGAGATAACAGACTGTAAATAAAATGATTTTCTGTATGTAAAATTATAGCACAACATTTTTCTTTGTAAAGGTAATAATATTATCATTTTTAAACAAAGGAGACAATTTAGTATAGTGAGGAAATGAAAATTTTTTACCTCCTGACATCTTTTTCTGCCCCCTGTTTTAATGAAACAAATGTTTTATAAATATTTAATGTTTAATTCATTGAAAAATTGTGTATAGTATTATATTATAATACTAACAAACAAATGAAACATCTTGATTACTACTATTTGAAAAATCAGAAGGGAAGGTAATTACATGAGACAAAAAACAAAAAAATTAACAGACAGCGAAAAACAGGTTCTCGACCTCCTCTGGGACAGCAATGAACCTCTCACTTCAACAGAGATCGTTAAGTTATGCGCCGGCCGCACATGGAAGCCGAGCTACATCCATATCATGATCAACTCCTTATTAAAGAAAGAGATGATCAAAGTTGCCGGATTCAAAAAGACAACGAAAAATTATGCCCGCACCTTCGAACCGACCATGACCAGAGACCAGTGGAGTCTCTTCCAGGTAAAGCAGGATCAGAAGTCCGCTTCCACCGCACTGGCTCATCTCTTCACCGCTCTCGTGGAGGAAGAGACTGATTTCGAACTTCTTGATGAGCTTTCCGCCATCCTTGAAAAGAGAAAACAGGAGCTTTTAAAGATGAGAGAAGAAGAAGCCGGCTCCTCTCTGTAATACGTTTCTCACTGACTGATGGACTCCTTTTTATTCTCTTTATACTTCACGTTTCTGTATTGTCATCCGTCAGTGTAATATCACAAAAAAAGCAGATATATTTACCGGATATGTTTTATTTCGTAAATATATCTGTTTTTTATCTGTATCTTTTCACATATTTTCCTGATCGCATCCGTTTTCTGACAGGATGAGCACTCATCACCCGGCGGCTATCTTCCGGTTGTTTTCACTTTCAGCCCCCGCACCACCTTGCGAAGCGGATTTTTCTTTCCGGATTCTTTTTCTTCCGCCTTCTTCCTGCTGGCGCTCCACTCTTTCTCCATCGTCTGCATACGGGCACGCAGTTCACGGTTTTCCTGTCGGAGCTGTACGGCAACACTGCCGATAAAGCTGATGATATCTCTCTCCATCTCCGTGTTGTCGAGCGTCCATTTTCTGTTTTTGGAAAAGTCCATTCGGAAGAGGTCTTCGTCTTTCCCGAAGTATTCCTCCATAAGCTTCCGGTTGCCTTCCCGGAACGGCTCCATAAACTCCAGCGCCTCCTACGCGGAAAACATCGTCTCCCCCTTATGTTCTGTGCGCTGTTCCGACATACTGATGGTAATCCTCTTAAAAAACAGATTATCCGCATCGCTGAGCTCCGGCAGCATATTCAGGACTCTCTTGATCTCATGGGTGTTGCCAAAGAGCCGGATATTTCTGTCCTCATTGGAAATGACAAAACGGCGAAGGATCATATTTTCTTTTCCAATGTACTGCTCGATACGTTTTATCGGCTCATAATAATGAAGTTCCAGAAGCGACGGGTCCCTGGTAAAGTCCTCCCAGGAGGAAGTCGCGTAGATTCTCTTCCCGTTTTTTACCTTCTGGTTCCACCAGGAATCCGCGAGACTGTCCTGCCTTCGCAGGTAGACGATCACTTTCACCCGATAGTTATTCTCATCCGCTTCCCTGCGGATTTTTTCCCAGAGCTCCGGTTTTCCCCTCTTAAAGGCAACGCTCCACATGGACTCGTCCGATAAAATGACATTATCATATGTACGGAAATGTTCCAGAACCATGTCCATTCCCTGTCTGAAACAGGCTTCCTCTTCCTGTTCTCTTCGGTCTCCATTCTCATCGTAACATTTATAGGAGAGGAAAAATCCGTTTCTCAAAATATTGATATGCCTGAATTTGCGGGGAAAGAGCGGATAACAATAATTATTCTCTTTGAAGATCGTCTCATTTTCCTCACAAAAATGCTGCAGGGAGGTTGTCGCTGTTTTCGGTGTTCCAATGTGTAGATATAATGTCTTCATCTGCCCTTCTCATCCTTCCCGATTTTTCATGCTCTCTAACGTCTCTTTCATTAAAGTATGATTGCATTAAAGTTCCATTAAAAAATTTGAAAGAATTAAGAACGAAACACAGATCCTGCCCTGCATCTTTCTATTGTTCCATGGCGTCTTTTATGCCGGCTCCTTCACGGGAAGCTCAAAATAATATCCCATACCATAGGCGGTATGAATATAATCTGAAGCGCCCTTTAACTTCAGTCTGAGCTTCTTCACAAGAGAATCCACCACACGGTCGCTGCCCTCATAATTGATCCCCCAGACTGCCGTGATGATCTGATCCCGACTCTGGATCGTATGTTTATTCCGCATGAAGAAGGCAAGGAGTTCAAATTCCTTGATCGTGATATCCACGTACTCATCGTCCACCTTCAGCGTTCGTTTATCCAGATCCAACTCCAGAATCCCCTCCTGGATGGAATTATCGGTTCCGTAAACTCTCTTGATGATGGCTTCCAGCTTCATTTTTAACAGAGGAAGAGTGATATCGCCGGAGACGCACTCGTCCGCCCCCATGCGGTACGCCATGATCTGCAGCTCCGGCTCCTCTTTTTCCATGAGCACGATCACCGGCACATCGCAGAAGGCACGTATCTCTTCCAGAATATCAAACCGTTTCTTTTCACAGACTCTGTCATCCAGCAATACAAGATGAATGTCCGTATTATTTTCCGCAAACAGTTCCATCGCTTTTTCGCCGTCAGAAGAAAACAAAATGTCATAGTCCTTATCAAAAAATCCGCAAAACTCTTTAATGTAATCCACGCTTTTTTCCACTAAAAAGATGGTATTACGTCTCATAACAACTTCTCCTTTCATGGATTTTCCTTCTCAAAGCAACTCATATTTTTCTCTCTCTTTAAAAAAAGCATACCTGTCCGCTGTCCGATTCATGTGTTTTTCTCTTATCTCTTCTTCTTGATGGAAAAAAGCATAGTCTTTACAGGATTATCAAGTTTCGCCTGAATATCCCTGATCATCTCTCTCTGCTCGGACAGTTCTATCTCTGTCGCTTTTACCCTCTTTTTCAGTTCCTTATTCTCTCTCCGAAGCTCGATGATGGCACGTCCCATAAAACGGATGATATCTTTCTCCATCTCTTTGTGGTCGAGAACCCATTTCTTATTCTTTGAAAAGTCCATATCGAAGAGATCTTCGTCTTTTCCAAAGTATTCCTGCATGATCTTGCGGTTGCCTTCCCGGTACTGCTCCATGAACTCCAGCGCCTCCTCAGCGGAGAACATCGTCTCTGACTTTAAGTCTGCGCGCTGTTCTGACATGGCGATCACGATCCTGCGGAAAAATGTATTGTTCTGGTCGCTCAGATCCGGGATCGCGTTTAAGATTCTCTTGATCTCGTGCGCATTTCCCACCAGGCTTACATTTCTCTGTCCCTCGGAGATGACAAATCTGCTGCTGTACTTCATACCGACCGCATCGATAAAATCTTCAAAAATAGACCCGTTCTTAAAGTACTGCTTTCCAAACCGGCGGATGATCATGTTTTCCTTTCCGACGGATTTCTCAATGATCTTGAGCGGCTCATAATAGTTGAGCTCCAGTCTTGTCGGGTCACTGACAAACTTCTCCCAGGAAGCTTTGGAATACACACGCTTTCCGATCTTGATCTTCTGATTCCACCAGGAAGTAGCCAGGCTGTCCTGTCTTCTGAGATAAACGATCACTTTGATCACATAGCCGTGCGCGTCCGCCTCTTTTCTGAGACGCTCCCACAAGTCCGGCTTTCCTCTCTTGAACACTACATTCCAGATGGACTCATCGGATAAAATGATATTGTCTGTCTTCTTGAAATTATCCAGAACAAAATCCATCCCCTGACGGAAGAACTTCTCCTCATCCATCAGATCCCGGTTTCTGTTCTCATCATACCCTTTATAAGACAGGAAATATCCGTTTCTCATGATATTGATATATTTGAATTTATGTGGAAAAATCGGGTAGCTGTACCCCTTTTCCTCAAAAAGCTGTGCATTTTCCGTGCAGAAATGCTGTAAAGATGTTGTTCCTGTCTTTGGTGTTCCTATATGAATATATAATGTTTTCATTATTTCAAACCTTTCTCTTTTTACGACAGCCATCTCATGGCAGTCCACATTGTTGCAGTTTAGTATACCAACATTAAAATAGAATTAAAGCGTTCCCGGAAGGATCAGTCGGAAAATACTTCCCTTTTTCTCCTCGCTCTCCACCGTGACCCTGCCGGAATGCAGCTGCGCGATCCTGGCAGTGATGGAAAGCCCCAGTCCGAACCCTTCGGAGTTCCTCGCTTCGTCCGCCCGGTAGAACCTGTCAAAGATATGTTTTTTCACATCTTCGCTCATGCCGCAGCCATGATCCTGTACGGTGAGCACTACCGAGCCGTCCGCCTTTTTTAAGGAAATATCAACCGTTCCGTCTTTCTCACTGTACTTTATGGCATTGTTCACAAGGTTGCGGACAGCCGTCATGATCAGACCGATATCCACCTTTGCCTCTGCCTTTTCCAGAGAAAGCCGGAGACGGATATTCTTATCATCATTCAGTTTTTCATTTTCGCAGACTTCTTCCACGATATCCCGGAGGTCCACATACTCCAGATCCACGTGGATCCTGTTCTGGTCCAGCCGGGAAAGCTGCAGAAACTGCGATATGATCGCATTTGTTTTCTTTACCTGGCGCTCGATCACTGTGATCGCCTCGTCAAACTCTTTTTTATCCTGTATGTGCTTTCTGGCGTACTGGCACTGCGCCATGATGACGGCGACCGGCGTCTTCAGTTCATGACTCACATCCGAGGAAAACTGCTTCTGCCTCTCGAACATCTCCTCCAGCCGGTCAAGCATCCGGTTGTTGGCCTGCGCCAGTATCTCGATCTCCTGAAATGTGCCGTCGTACTCAATCCTCTGGGACAGATCCTGTTCCAGTCCGATCTTCTCGGAAGTTTGGCAGATCTGCTTGATCGGCTCCACGATGTGCCGGGAAAAGATGGACGCCAGAATCGTGGATACCACGACGATCGCCCCCGCACAGATATAGGAGGCATATTTCAGCGCCCGGTATCCGCTGGAAAGCTCTGCCCGGTCCACCATGCTGCGCACATAGGCGATCACCTGCTGCCGCCCCGTCTCATCTCTCTTGACGATGGAGCGGTCATAGACCAGATAATGCACCTTCCCGCTGTCTATCTCCCGGACGATCTTCATCACCGGTCTTAATTCTGACAGACTCACATCCGGCCAGGAACCTGCCACCAGATTTCCCTCGGCATCCAGTACCACCTTGATGATCTCGTTATCCTCGTAGACAAAATTATCGGATACCTGAACCTCACCGTTTACCTTTCCGATATTCAGATAATCGTATCGGGACTCCCGCCGTATCTGCTTTTTCAGATCATAGTCGATCGCCACATCGGAAAAATAAGTGATAAATACTGCCATCAGCACTGCCGTCGCAAAGGTGATCCCAAGAAAATGCATGGAAATGTACTTTGCGATGGACATTTTCTTACTTACTCGCTGCATTTTAACATATACCCAGCCCCTCTCACGGTATGAATCAGCTTCTCCTCAAAGTCATCATCAATCTTTCTCCTCAGGTACCGAATGTATACATCAATGACATTCGATTCCCCGTTGTAATCCATATCCCATATATTCGATTCGATCTGCGCCCTCGTCAGAACGATATTTTTATTTCTGATCAGACACTCCAGAATCGCGTACTCCTTCGGCGAGAGAGAAATCTTCTTCCCCTGCCTCGTCACCTGCCTCGTGTTGACGTTCAACGTCAGATCCCCGCAGGTATATATATTCTCACGAACCTCCGGCTTTCTCCTCACGATCACCCGAAGTCTCGCGATCAGTTCATCAAAAGAAAACGGCTTGACCATATAGTCATCTGCTCCGCTGTTCAGCCCGAAGACGATATCGTCCACGTTGTCACGGGCCGTTAAAAATAATACCGGCGTCTCAATCTTCTTTTCCCGTATCGTCTTTAACACTTCAAACCCGTTGCGCTTCGGAATCATCACATCCAGGATCACAGCGTCATACTGTATGGTTGTCATATAAAATACGGCATCGTCCCCATCGTAACAGGAGTCGACAATATAGCCTTCCGCTTCCAGATTCTTCACAATGATACTGTTCAGATCTTTCTCATCTTCCACAACCAGCAGCCGCATCATATCTCCTATCTAAATATTCTTTCCTGTAAATGTGTAACAGATCCCATACATGATATCATATTAAAAAAGAACAAAAAAGTCCATATGGAATCATTCTTTTAACTATAGCATACACTATATCAAACTGGCAAAAAAGAGGCTTTCATGAATTTTTCAGAAAAAATACGCTGGAATATCCAGAGAAAAAGTTTCAGTAACCGGGGCATCTGGCGCTGGCTCAACCAGATTCTCAAAAGTTTTGACGAAATCAGCCGGACTCTCAACGATAAATAAATTGTATTGAAAAAAATACTTAAAAAAAGTGAAAAAATTAAAAAAAATGCTTGCAATTCTTTCGCTTATCGTATATAATGTTCCTTGCGTTGAAAAGTTCACAACAATTTCAAATGTATGCGCTTTTAGCTCAGTTGGTAGAGCACCTGACTCTTAATCAGGGTGTCCAGGGTTCGAGCCCCTGAAGGCGCATTGAAAGCACTGTTTTTGATGGCTTGACCATTGGGGACGGTGTTTTTTCGTTGTCTGTTTCTTCTGACGCATTTTCTTTGAAACAAGAACATGCGCCACAGTGCGATCCTCGCGGAGTGTTTTTATTGCACAAGAACACAATTTTCCGTGAAAAAAGGGAATCTGCCGAATATCATGCAGATTCCCCTTTTTTATTTTTTCTTTCCTGTGCGTCTCTGTCTGGAGGAAGTATTCTGTGATGTCCTTCCTGTTCCGGAAGTATTTCTTCCGGACGTTCTGCCGGAGCCGCTTCTTCCCGGGGCTCCTGTTGTCCTCCCTGATGACGTTCTGCCGGAGGTACTTCCTGTCGTTCTGCCAGATGACGCTCTTCCGGAGCCGCTTCCTGTCGAAGAACTTCTGCTCCGGGATGAGGACGCCGTTCTGCTTCTGTTTCCATATGAAGTCGTTCTGCCGGTTCCCGTCCGGGAATATCCGCCGCTACTTCTCGTGTTGGAGGAAGCATGTTTTTTCTTTCTCTCCAGAATCCGCTGCTGGCGGCGCTTCTCCGCCTGTCTTCTTCGCAGAAAACTGATGAGAATGGCCACGATGATCAGAACTACAACCGCCCGGACGATATAAGTAAACACTTTGCTTGGCGTGAGGCGTCCCTCATCCACCGGCGCCGTCTCCAGATCATCGTCGGCGCTTCCGCTGCTCAGATAACTCTGCGCCGCCTCAGAATTCATATCATAAGTTACCGGAGCAGCTCCTATCACCGTATCTCCCGCAGTGATATTGATGTAGCCGATCCTTCCGCTACGCGTGTCTTCATCCATCACGAAGGCTGTCTTCAACGTTGAATCATCAAAATCTTTCTGAACGAGAATATAATAATCCTCCGGGAATGTGCAGTTCAGGCGCTGAATATTCGTCAGCTCATCTTCTGTGATATCAGAATTTGCTCTGAGCGCCTCCGTCAGGTTAAAAGACGATAGCGGTGTGATCCCCTTTACCTGTTCAAATCCCCATTCAAACAGATTCGTCGTATCATAGTAGCTGTTATCTGCGCCGTAATCTTTCAGGATGACGCAGATCAGCTCCACATTATCTTTCTTCGCGTAAGTGACCAGCGTATTGAGCGCCGCCTGCGTGTAGCCCGGCTTTGAACCCTCGGCGTACTCATAATAATAATCGCTGTTCTCCCGGATGATCTTGGAATGATTCCATAATTCCAGCGTGTCTGTCAGCGTATCACTCTTTTGCAGCGTGTAAGTGTCTGCCTCGGCGATCTTTCTGAACTCGTCATACTTCATCGCCTGCTGCAGGATCAGCCCCATATCGTGCGCTGTCGTATAATGATCCTCATCCGGCAGTCCGTGCGGGTTCACAAAATGTGTGCCCGTACATCCCAGTTCCTGCGCTCTCTGATTCATCAGATCCGCGAACGCCTCATTGGAACCGGCAACATGCTCTGCCAGCGCTGCCGCCGCCTCGTTGGCGGAAACGAGCATCATCGCGTACAGCGTATCTTCTACGGTAAGCTCCGCTCCTACATTGATGCCGGCGCTGCTGCTGCCCGCCTCAATGCCATTGACCGCTTCATTGGAAAATGTGACGATCTCATCCATGGAACAATTCTCGATGGTGATAAGCGCCGTCATAACCTTGGTGATGCTGGCAGGATACTGTTTGGAATCCTCATCCTTTCCATAGAGGATGGCTCCCGACTCCGCATCCATCAAAAGGGCGGACTCCGCTGTGACATCCGGCGCTTTTTTCAGCTTCTCCACACCGTAGGCAGCGGCGTCGGCCGTTCCCTCTCCGGCGCCTGTGTCGGTGGCTCCGGCAGCAGAACTCTCCTCCGCATCCGGTTCTGTGGAAGCAGTCTCTTCTGCGGTATCCTCCTCAGCGGCAGTGTCTGCCGCTTCCTCCGTACCGGCTGCCGCTTCCGTGGAACTCTCCACTGTGGCGTCCTCCTGGAAGGAGAACTGCGCCTGCACCGGCAGACAGACGGAAATACTCATGGATAAAGCTACGATTACTGTCAATAGACGTTTCATATGTATGTTCTCCTGTTCTGTATTATTATTCTGTCATTGCTTTCCTTTCATAAATATAGCAGTCTTTTTATTTTTTCATTACACTTTTAATGGTGCACATGTATTTTTTTATTGTATACTAACAGTTTGTACTAATCAAGTAAAAATAATTTGCAAAAATGTTACTTTTCGAGTAGGATGTAAAGTGCAGATATGGCACAGGAGTTGAAAAAAATGATCCTGTCGGCTGACGCCGGCTTCCATTCCTGTGCCGGGACCCGCGAACGGGTCTTTTATTAAAACAGAGGAAAGGATACCTATGCGATTAAGAAATGTAAAAGGTTCAAGAGAACAGATTGCAGAAAATAAATATGTCTTAAAAGAGGCAGAAAAGAATAAAGGAAAATGGGCGGATATTTTCCATGACGGCAAACCCATCCATCTGGAGATTGGCATGGGAAAGGGCAGATTTCTCATGGAGATGGCGAGGCTTCATCCGGATGTACAGTATATCGGCATTGAGAAATATTCCAGCGTCCTGGTGCGCGCTCTGGAAAAAATGGAAGAAGCCCCTCTTCCTAATCTGCATTTTCTGCGAATGGACGCGGAATACATCACACAGTATTTTGATAAGGGGGAAGTCGATCAGATCTATCTGAACTTTTCCGACCCGTGGCCAAAGGAAAGACATGCCAAGAGACGTCTCACATCCCGGCAGTTTCTCGCCCGCTACGATGAGATTCTGAAACCGGACGGACGGGTCATTTTCAAGACCGATAACCGGGGGCTCTTTGACTTCTCTCTCGAGGAAGTGCAGGAGGCCGGATGGATCCTCGATTATTCCACCTTTGACCTGCACCACAGCCCATATCTCGAAGGAAATGTCATGACCGAATACGAGGAGAAGTTTGTACAGAAGGGCAATCCGATCTGCAAGATGGTCATTCACCGGGAACCACGCCGGGGCTGATATTGCAATTGCTGATTTTCGGGTGTACAATAAGTTTTCAGGGTTTTGTATACATATCTTTATATTTGCCCTGTATCACAGGAAGAATACGACGCGGTCAGCCGAACATGCTGCCGCCAGAATCCGGGAGGTATGAACATGAAAGTTTTAATGATCAACGGAAGTCCGAGAAAAGATGGCAATACATCCATCGCTTTAAAAGAGATGGAAAAGACCTTCTTTGAGGAAGGCATTGAAGTGGAAACTGTCCAGATTGGCAATAAAGATGTCAGAGGCTGCATCGCCTGCGGCACCTGCGCAGAAAAAGGCCGCTGCGTTTTTGACGATGTTGTCAATGAACTGGCACCAAAGTTCCAGGAAGCAGACGGTCTCGTCGTTGCCAGCCCTGTCTACTACGCTTCCGCCAACGCCACTCTCATCGCCTGTCTTGACCGGCTCTTTTACAGCACCGGCTTTGACAAGAGCATGAAGTTCGGCGCCAGCGTTGCCGTGGCAAGAAGAGGCGGCTGCTCCGCCACTTACGATGAGCTGAACAAGTATTTCACCATCTCCGGTATGCCAGTGGCATCCAGCCAGTACTGGAACAGCGTGCACGGACGCGCGCAGGGTGAGGCAGCGCAGGATATCGAGGGACTGCAGACCATGCGGATTCTCGCCAGAAATATGGCGTTTCTCATGAAGAGCATCGCTCTCGGCAAAGAAAAATATGGTATGCCGAAAAAAGAAGAACATATTTACACAAACTTTATCGGCTGATGCCGCAGTGGTTCTCATATGTTTTCTATTTCTTAAAAAAGCTTGTCAAAATATTTCATCAAAAAAGCTCCTGCCGGACAGATCTTTTTCATCTGCCCGGAGGAGCCTTTTTATTTTCTATTCTGTTATTTTTCCGGAATCAGCACGGATTTGCCTCCCATGTATGGGCGAAGCACTTCCGGAATATTTACGGAACCGTCCGCATTGAGATTATTTTCCAGGAAAGCGATCAGCATACGAGGCGGAGCGACCACTGTATTATTCAGTGTGTGAGCAAAGTATTTGCCATTTTCTCCAGTCACGCGGATCTTTAATCTTCTTGCCTGAGCGTCTCCCAGGTTGGAGCAGCTTCCCACCTCAAAATACTTCTTCTGACGAGGGGACCATGCTTCCACATCGATGGACTTCACTTTAAGGTCTGCCAGGTCGCCGGAACAACACTCCAGTGTACGAACCGGGATGTCCATGGAACGAAACAGGTCTACCGTATTCTGCCACAGCTTATCAAACCACATCGGGCTCTCCTCCGGCTTGCAGACAACGATCATCTCCTGCTTCTCAAACTGATGGATGCGGTATACGCCTCTCTCCTCGATACCGTGCGCGCCTTTCTCTTTTCTGAAACAAGGAGAGTAGGAAGTCAGTGTTCTCGGAAGCGTCTCCTCCTTAAGAACAGTATCGATAAACTTACCGATCATGGAATGTTCGCTCGTTCCGATGAGATACAGATCTTCTCCCTCGATCTTATACATCATGGCATCCATCTCCGCAAAACTCATCACGCCGGTCACCACGTTACTTCGGATCATGAACGGAGGCACACAGTAGGTGAATCCTCTGTCAATCATGAAGTCACGGGCATAGGCGATCACTGCGGAGTGTAATCTGGCGATGTCACCCATCAGATAGTAGAAACCGTTGCCGGCAACCTTTCTCGCGCTGTCCAAATCAATGCCGTTAAAGCTCTCCATAATATCTGTGTGATACGGGATCTCAAAGTCCGGTACCACCGGATCACCGTATTTCTGAATCTCCACGTTCTCGCTGTCATCTTTTCCGATCGGCACGCTCGGGTCGATGATATTCGGAATCCGCATCATGATGGAAGTCACTTTCTCGCCGATCTCTGTTTCCAGAGCTTCCAGCTCTGCCAGACGTTCCGCATTCTTTGTGACCTGTTTTTTCACTTCTTCCGCTTCTTCCTTCTTGCCCTGCGCCATCAGCGCTCCGATCTGCTTGGAGATCTTTTTACGATTCGCCCTTAAATCATCTGCTTCCTGCTGTGTCTCTCTTCTCTTTACATCGAGAGCGATCACTTCGTCTACCAGTGGAAGCTTCTCATCCTGAAACTTATTTCTGATATTCTGTTTTACAATATCCGGATTTTCTCTCACAAATTTTAAATCTAACATATTTTCCTCCAGAGGTATATTTACTGCCCGCTACCCTGCAGACTCTCACATTTGATATAATAGTCTATTCACCTGTGATTTGCAAGTTTTATTGTTCCTTTTGCGGCGGTATCACAATGCGCACTGCCTTCGGGATCAGCTCCATCTCCAGCGGAAAACTGTCCATGAGCTGTTCTCCGTCGTAGTCCACATTGATCTCCTGTTCATCCAGATTCTCAATCTTCAGATGATTCGTCTGGAAATATTCCACAGCAGGATGATTGACATGATCCCCCTGCAAAATGGACAGGAGCAGCGGCGTCACCTGGAAGATATCCATCTTTTTGATGATGACCACATCAAACTTACCGTCCGAAGTGGACGCCAACGGCGCTATCTCCCGGAATCCTCCCACGCTCTGACTGTTTGTGACCATAAAAAGAAGAATCTCCTCCTCGAGACTCTTTTCATCAGAAGTAAATCTAAGCTTCAGCGTCCGCCCGAACTGCTTCGGAAGGTCGATCGCGCCCTCCAGGTAATAGGCAAGCTTGCCCATGGCAGCCTTTTTATCCTTTGCAACTTTAAAACCGATGTCCGACAGCAGCCCTGCCGCCACCACATTGATAAAATACTTGCTGTTCACCCTTCCGGCATCCACCTGTTTCAGACGAAACTCTTTGATCATCTCACAGAACTCCTTCGGCGTCTGCGGCAGCTTCAGATAGTTGGCAAAGTCATTTACCGTTCCGGCAGAAATGACCGCCACAGGGATGTGACTTCCGCTCAGAATGATCCCGTTTATGACTTCATTCAGCGTACCGTCTCCTCCCACAGCTACCACAAAATCATACTCCTCCGGCTGCAATGCCGCTGCTCTGTTCAGCGCATCGTCCTGCTTCTCTGTATAGAATACATCTATGGTACTGCAGATCTGATCCATGATCAGACTGCCTGTGATCTCCTTTAACTTGTCGTGAAAATTCTGTCTTCCGGATGATGGATTAATAATAAACAACCCTTTCATGTTCATCCCTCCTGTTTGATTCGGCAGTCAGAAAACGACGCATCCGCGCCGTCCCTCTCACCACCCTGATAAGCTACCGACATTCTACCATATACAGGAAAGCTTATACAAGTATTTCACACAATGTTTACATATTCTTATGAAGAATCTTCAATACTTCCTTCAATTCATCGACATCCATCTGTCCCGGCGCAGACGCTTTTCCCGCGCTGGCAAATGTGATGGCCGAACCAAAGACTTCCCCGCAGAGACGGCTTAATACGCCCCTTGCAGACATGGACATGGTGACAACCGGACATCTGGCGTACTCCCGGCACATTTCCTCTGTGGCAGAAAGCAGGGTCAGCACATCCGCCCTGTCCTTCGGCATCACCGCGATTTTTGCAATATCGGCCCCAGCATCCTGCATTCTCATGAGCCGGCTGATGATGACTTCTTTCGGCGGCGTCTTCTCAAAATCGTGGCTGGACGCAATGACCTTCACATCATGGGCATGCGCCTCCCGGATCAGTCGCTCCACCGTGCCCTCCTGCCCGCCGTCTTCCGTTTCATTTTTTTTGCCTTCTTCTCCGTCAATAAAGATCTCCACATCGATCATATCGGCATTTCCCGTCGCGATGACCTGCCGATTGATCTTCTCATACTCTTCTGCCGTGATTTCTTTCTCTCCGCCTTCTTTTTTTGTTCGGAAGGTAAAAAGAATCGGCCGCCGTCCGAGAATCTTCCGAAGTCCTCCGAGCACTTCCGCCGTCTGCTCCGGCTCCAGTATATCCGCAAACCAGTCGCCCCTCCATTCCACAAGGTCAACCGGCAGCTTTTTCATATTTTTTGCCTCCTCATAAATCTCTTCTTTTGTCACCCCCACAATGGGCACGCAGATTTTCGGCATTCCCTTGCCGATCTTCACATTTCTCACTGTTACCGGCTTCATACTCTTTCTTCCCTCCGTCATTTTGGCTGTACTTTATCCTGTTTCTGAAGTTCTGATACGATCTCCCGACAGATATCATACGCTGATTTTCCGTCTGTCCGGATAACAATATCCGCCGCCGCTTCATATTTTGGCCTTCTTTTCTCCATCATCTCAGAAATATCTTCCACATTTTTATGACCTTGGAGAAGCGGTCTGTCCTCATCATCCTTCACCCTCTCCAGGATAGTCTCCGGCGAAGCTGTGAGGAAAACAACTCTCCCGTTCTTCTTCATTTCCTTTACATTTCTTTCCCGAAGAGCCACTCCCCCGCCGCAGGATATGATCACATTCCGATGATCCTGCATCTCAATCAGAAGCTTTGTCTCCAGATCCCTGAAATATTCTTCTCCGTACTTCTCAAAAATCTCCGGTATACTCATCCCCTGCTGATCCACGATCACCTGATCCATCTCGATCACTTCCATAGAAAACGCTTCCTGCATCATACTGGCGATCGTACTTTTCCCGGCTCCCATAAAGCCGATCAACACGATATTATAATCAAACAGTTCTTTCTCTGCTTTCGCTTCCGGCAAAAACTCCTGCCGTAATCGTTCACACTCTTTCATCATGATCTCCCGTCATACTGTCCTTTCGATACTTTTTTCTGATACTTTTCTTCTACTTTCTTTCTCAACGATATTCTATCATAAAAATAAGTATACAGGCAACGAAATGCGCCGATGGGGCGCATTTGTGAATCAACCTTCGAATAACTTATTAAAAATTTAACATTATATTTATCGAATAGTAACGTCTGTACGGTATATTTTTGTAATCATTCATTGCCTCATACAATACCGTACAGACAGGGCCCGACCAAAATCCTGTCTCATCTGATCAATCATCATACAAGGAGAGAACTTATGAAAAACATACGATTAAATCACGTATCATCCCCCTCGCTTTCTGCGCAGATTGCGGAATATCTGATATATTTCTTCTTATATTCCGTCCTCGGCTGGATCTATGAAGTTGTCCTGGAGGTCTTCATCTATCGCTGGGGATTTTCCAACCGGGGCGCCCTCTTTGGTCCCTACTGCGTGATCTACGGGTTCGGCGCCCTGATTTTCCTCATCCTTCTCAAAAACTTAAAGGCAAAGCGGATTGGACCGGGCAAATGGAATCTGACGCCGGTGCTTGTCTTCTTTGCCATCATCTTGATCGCCACCGTTGTGGAACTGATTGGAAGCTACATTATGGAATTTACCCAGGGCGGATGGATGTGGGACTATTCCGATTACTTTGCCAACTTTCAGGGACGCATCGCCTTAAACCCGAGCATCCGCTTCGGCATCGGAGGAATGGTCATCCTCTATCTTTTGCAGCCGCTTTTTCAAAAGGCTGTACATAAGCTGTCCCGGAAAACGCTGTTTGTGGTAAGCGGCGTCATCGCCCTGATCCTGATCGCGGACTGTCTGCATATGATCGTTACGGGCTGATTGGCCCTGCTCACATTTCACATAATGACTTGCCTGCGTTTCCATCTGCGGTGTTATCATCAATCGGCATCACTCCCACAGCAGCTGAAACTGTAAAAATGCCACCGCACAGATACCCCATCCCAGATGATTTTCTGAGGAAATGGATATCTGCCGGTGGCATTTTCTGTGATTTTTCTATTTTCTTTTGGATATTTTTCTTTTAATGTTCCATTTTCAGAGCATTATCTTTTGCAGGCTCTCCCGCAGATCATTCTTCTGCACCTGTTCTTATCTTCCTGCGCGGACTTCTTCAAATTCTCTCTGCATTTCCTCGGAAGGCTCTGCGGTGAGCAGAGATACGACCACGATACATACACAGGAGATCAGAAAGGCCGGCAGCAGTTCGTAGATATCCCAGATGCCGCCCAGAGGACGCACCAGAAGATTCCATACGAATACCATCACGCCGCCGCTCACCATACCGGCGATGGCGCCCGCCCGGTTGATCCGCTTCCAGAACAGGCAAAACAGCATCAGCGGTCCGAAAGTCGCGCCAAATCCTGCCCAGGCAAAACTTACGATCGTAAAGATGACACTGTCTTCATCCAGAGCGATGAAGATCGCGATGACTGTGATGAGAAGCAGTGTGATACGGGAAATCCATAACACTTCCTTATCGCTTGCCTTCTTATGTAACAGTCCCTGATAAATGTTCTTCGCGAACGCCGACGCCGCGATGAGCAGATAAGAGTCCGAAGAACTGATGGTCGCCGCAAGGATACCTGCCATCACCAGTCCTGCCAGAAGCGGCGGGAGCAGATTTGTCGCCAGCACGATGAATACATTCTCCGCGGAAGCTTCTGTCGTGAGAGCGACCGGGAATAACGTTCTTCCCATAAGACCGATGAATACGGAAACCGTCAGGGAGATCAGCACCCATACCGTAGCGATCCGGCGGGACATCTTAAGCTCCCCCTCTTTTCTGATCGCCATAAACCGTAAAAGAACCTGCGGCATACCGAAGTATCCAAGTCCCCATGCCACACTGGACAAAATGGTCAGGACGCTGTAAGTGCCTGCCTCGCCAAATACCGGAGCTCCGTTTACGATCTGCTGCGCGCCATCCTGCATCACCGGCGTCGCCGCTCCAAAGAAATCAAGGAATCCCGGGATATTCTGTGCATTTTCAATGACAGCGCCAAGGCCTCCGGCAGCGACGGTACCTGTCACAACGACAACAACCAGCGCCACGATCATCACGATGGCCTGCATAAAGTCTGAAGCACTCTCCGCCAGGAAACCGCCGATGATCGTATACACCAGCACAAACACCGCTCCAACGATCATCATCGGCACATACTCAAATCCAAACAAAGTGGAAAACAGCTTACCACAGGTCACAAGACAGCTTGCCGCATACACCGTAAAGAATACGAGAATAAACAGCGCCGCAAGCGTCATGATCACCTTTTTATCCTCATGGAAACGATTGGAGAAAAACTCCGGCAGCGTGATTGCCTTCGCCTTCTCGCTGTAGCGGCGCAGCCGCTTCGATGTGATCAGCCAGTTAATATACGTTCCCACTGCCAGTCCGATGGCTGTCCAGGCCGCATTGGCGATTCCGCACCAATACGCCACACCCGGAAGACCCATCAAAAGCCATCCGGACATGTCCGATGCCTCCGCACTCATGGCTGTCACCCACGGTCCCAGCGTACGTCCGCCGAGGAAATAATCCTCGGAACTCTGATTCGCTCTCTTGGCGAAAGCCAGACCGATTCCAATGACAACCAGCATGTAGAGAACCATCGTAATCATAATCTGCATGGTATCATTCATACTATTTCTATCCTCCTGTAATTAATATGCGGGCAGCAGACACACTGTCCGTTGCCCGGCAAATAGTAACATTATACACTGTATCCGGGAGGATGTCTATGTTTTTCTGGCACTGGGAGGTTATATTTATAAGTTTCTTCTTGATTTCGTCCTGGAACACGGCGGAGAATGTATGCCTTTCGTCTCCCCCGTGGATGTCCAGCTGGATGAAGATGACAGAACCGTTGTCCAGCCTGACGTCCTGATCGTCTGTGACCGTTCCAAGTTTCAGAACGGACGGGTATTTGGCGCCCCGGACTTTGTCGTTGAGGTACTCTCTCCTTCCACGAGCAAAAAGGACAGCCGTCTGAAATTATATAAATACGGAGAAGCCGGAGTGCGGGAATACTGGATGATCGATCCGAATCGGAAGACCATCGTTGTCTATGATTTTGAAAACAGCGATATTCCTTCCATCTACAGTTTTGACGACAAGGTTCCTGTCTCCATTTGGGATAAACAGTGTGTCATTGATTTCTCCAGGATCTATCACGATATTTCATTTTTGTACGATTGAACAACATCTTTTTTCTGAAATGGACAAAAACTATACAAAAAATTCCGCCCGGACGAAACTCTTGCGCCGGGCGGATTTGAGTATAGACATCACAAATTCCCGGGAAGAGGCCATCTGGCTTCTTCCCGGGAATCCTGTTTTTCATATCATTTTACGACAGAAACTATTCTCTACATAATTTTTCTGAACAGATCTTTCAAATCCTCAACACTGGCATCTTTTGGATTACCCGGCGCGCATGCGTCTTCGTGTGCGGATTCTGCAAGGAACTGAAGATCATCCTCTTTGATCGCATCTAATTTGGTAGGAATTCCGACATCAACAGACAACTGACGTACGGCATCGATAGCCGCTTTTCTGTACTCGTCCACCGACATCTCATCTACGCCTTTTACGCCCATTGCTCTCGCAATCTCACGATATTTTTCTCCGGTGCACTCCTGATTGTATTCCATAACAATCGGAAGCATCATCGCACATGCTACTCCGTGCGGTGTGTCATATACAGCTCCCAGAGTATGTGCCATCGAATGAGCGATTCCCAGTCCGACATTGGAGAATCCCATTCCTGCGATGTACTGACCAAGGGCCATTCCGTCACGTCCCTCTTTTTCATTGGCCACAGCGCTTCTTAAAGATTTTGAAATAATTTCAATCGCTTTCAGATGGAACATATCTGTCATTTCCCATGCAGCCTTTGTTGTATATCCTTCGATAGCATGTGTCAGGGCATCCATACCGGTAGAGGCAGTCAGACCCTTTGGCATGGAAGCCATCATATCCGGATCAACAACGGCGATAATCGGCATATCGTGAGGATCCACACATACAAATTTTCTCTTCTTCTCCACATCTGTAATCACATAGTTGATCGTTACCTCGGCAGCGGTTCCTGCGGTTGTAGGAACTGCAAAGCCTGTACACCGTGCTGGACATTCTCAATCGTCGGATTTGCTTTAATATCAGAATAAACCTCATATGCAAGACCCGCATCATCAAGAACTTTTGTAACTTTTCCTGTCACACCGAATTTGATCAGATCCGGATCAGAACATACGAATGCTTTTTTAAATTCTCTTGCTTTCGCCTCTGTTGCGATTTCCTGGATTGCACCTGCTCCATGATAGGATGTCTCGTTAAGCATGACTCTGTTTACCATAATCATCATTCTCCCTTTCATTTAATGAATCTACTGTTTATTTACATTTTAACAATTAATGTATAAAATATAAAGTTACAGGTGATAGAATTTGTTACTTTTTACCTGATTTCATTAAATAATTTTCAATTTTCTAAACACTTTTTCCAATTCTGACGGCATAGCTGATACAAGAGAATCGGCCATCTCCTCCGCCGTGGCACAGATTTTTCCAAGAACCCATTGAACAGTCATATAGACAGAACCCTGGCAATACATTTCCAGTAAAAACCTGAGATTTGCCGACATCTTCCTGCCTGCCTTTCCTTCAATCCGATCTGTATAGAATTTCAGAATCAGTTGAAAATCATGATCCCGAAGGTTATTTTGCGCATCATTTTTAAACGCTGCACGAAAAAAGATTTTTTCTGCTTCAATATAACGGAACTTATTGATAAGCCCCTCCCGGATGGTATCTCCTTTTCCCATATGTTCAAAGGATTCCAGCAATATTTTATCAAAATACCAGTTAATCAGATCGTACTTGTCTTGAAAATTTCTGTAGAAAGTCTGCCTTGTCGTTCCACACTCCCTGACAATTTCTTTCACCGTAATCTTTTCCACGGGAGCTTTCTTCATACAGCATTTCATTGCATCCACCAGACGATATTTCATCGTATCCTGCGTTTTTCCCTCTTCTTTCATCTATTTCACTGTCTCCTTACCATCCATCTTTTTCATTTTCTGTTGCAGTCTGTTTTACTGACATTCTTTTGTATTTATAAAAAAATATATCTTAAAACACGGCAAATGACAATGAAATCTCTTATTATTTTATAAATCATAGATATTCCGGAAATTTTACCCTCCTGTGAAAATTATGGCCCATTTTTTATATCTATTGCCTGTTTACATAATTTCGAATCATATCGGCAAGCATGCGACCGGTCATCTCTATACCATATTTTGAGGACTTCACAGTCATATCATAACAATTCGCTCTTCCCCACTCTCTGTGAGTAAAATATCTGCAATGCGTGGCACGTTCCCTGTCCACTTTCCGCGCCTTTTTTCTGGCCTCTTCCAAAGATAATCCGTCCCGCTCCATGATTCTTTTAATCTTAGCATCTGAATCAGAGCTGATAAAAATATGAAAGGTATTCTCATGATCACCCAGAATAAAATTTGCCAACCTTCCTACAATGACACAGGAATCTTTTGATGCAATCTCGTTGATCACCTTCTTTTCAATCTGAAACAACTGCTCAACCCCCGGCACATCTTTTTCCGTTATGGATGGCGTATACCAGGAATACAGATTATACTGCAATCTTGACATCTGCTCTTCATTATCTTTCACAAATTTTTCCGTATAACCGCTTTTTTCAGCTGCCATATAGATAAGCTCACTGTCATAATATGCAATGTTTAATTCTCCGGCAATCTTTTTTCCGATCTCTCTTCCGCCGCTTCCATATTCTCTGGAAATGGTAATCACGTATTTCGGTTTAGTCTCAGAAGCAGATTTCGGCTCCTATTTCCGGATTTTCTCCGGAAAAATACGTTCTGCCATACCGGCAAAAAGTCTCGAAAAAAGTTTTACCATATTCCCTACAAGCAAAGCTGAAATAATCGTTCCTTCACGTACACCTGAAAGCTCATGCAGAAAATCAGACAGATCACTCCGGCTATAACAGACATGCTGATATCAGAAATCATTCTGGTACCGCCGTATTCCTTATGTACCGCTTTAGCTATTGCACGTACAAAGGCATCGCCAGGGAGCATGACCACATCGGCGATCACTTCCAGATACGCGCCAAACGCTATGATACAGCAACCAATGACCAGAGAAATCAACTTAAAGATATATGCTGTAGGATGAAGCCACTGTAAACACAGCATTGACAGATCAATCCCATAGCCGAAAAAGAAAGCTATAATCACTTCAAGGATAATCTGGAATTTATCCGCCTCTTTCCTTTGAATAGCAAGCTGAACCAAAACCAGCCCCACATTAAAAATGACGACCCACGTTCCAAGCGACAAACTTGTTATGATCATGGAAAGGCTGTATGGGATTGAAGCAATAGGAGATGTTCCCAGTTCTGCATTGGTCACAAAGGCTACTCCGAAAGAATTAAATACCAGTCCAAATATAAAAACCAAATAACGTTTGACAAGTTCCTTTCTACTCATGATATTCCTCCGTTTCCATTTAAACAACCTGTTGTATATATAGGTAAAATGTATCCTTTTACAGAGCTTTTATTATTTTATCCAGGATGACAAAGAGCTGCTCTTTTTCCTCTTCACTTAACGGCTGCAAAAGATTACCGCCCACATCAGAGCCTTTCTTTTTCAGTTCATTACAGATTTTTTCCCCTTTTTCAGAAAGGCATATCTTCCTTGCTCTCGTATCCGTATCTGATACGGCTACATTTAAAAGATCTTTTTCCTTCATGCGTTCCACAAGATTTCTCGCCGCCTGATGTATCACTTTATATCACCAAATGCAATATTCAATAAAAATTAATTCAAAAAAAGGAGCTGTCATCACAAGTCAAATCTAAATTTAACTGATCTACTTCACCCAGACCATTTTCTACGATAAAGAGTGGTTTTTCATAACGTTCATATAACAAATTTAATACATAGCGCAATCCCACAAGATCAATTTGCCATCCCCAGTCGGATGTTTTCAAATATTTATTGGAAACTGTATGAATATTGCGCCCATCCACATTTTTATCTCCATCTATTACAACGTCTGCTTTTACTGCATGTGACATATAATAGCTGAATCCTATATAATCTACAACACCATCAGCTAATATTTTTTCATCTTCCGGATTCATAGAATATGGATAATATGGAATAAAAGAACACATACATCCTATCTGAAAATCCGGGTTAATTTCATGTCCTTTTTTACTACCAAAGCTGATGCTAACAATTCATGATGCGCAGCTTGATGCATAGCTTTTTTTGGATCATCATATTCTAAGTATTTGACTCCCGAATTT
>DSLMC04103__coassemble_260_pt1 | contig 77770 bp, 63 predicted proteins | sample DSLMC04103__metabat2_low_PE_013 | metagenome-assembled genome bin DSLMC04103 | reverse complement strand
CTTATCATACAGGTTTGCTCCAGATTTGTACAGGTACGAGATATCTACCGTTTACTTGCTATTCGACACGATTTTGATTATAATAAGAATATAATTACAATTAAAAATTGAATCAGATGAGGAGGTGAGAGGAATGATGGATGTGATCTTTGATGACAGGATTCACAGAAGTAAGTCGCCTGAGCAGCTGGAGCAAGAAGCCTATGAAGCGGAAATAGACGAAGCCAGATGGGCGGGAGAAAAAAGTGGAAAGAATAAAAAAGCCAGAGAAACAGCCATAGAACTCGCAAAAATAGGCATGGAAGAAAAAGTTATCGCCAGAGTTTTAAAGGTCAGCATAACTCAGGTAGAGAGCTGGCTTCAGATGGAGAAGATACGATAGAAGTTTTCGCATAATTTCACAACAAAAAGATTGCTGATCCCCTTGTGACAATGGTACAATGAGAGCGGCGCAAGCTGTAAACTCAGCCCGGTTTTCTGCCGGGCTGTTGTGGAGCTTTTTCTGAAAAAACAGGTCAAGGAGGAGAAACATATGAAAAGTAAATGGAAAGACGAAGAAGGTATTCTCTGCCTGGTCTAAGGTGCAGAAGGTAAAGGTTCGTAAATAATCTGGAAATCCCCATAAAGATATGATAAAATCCATGTAATGGAACATAGATTTGGGAGGGATAGCTATGACGTATGAAGAAGTAATGAAACAGGCGAGATTTGAAGTGGGTCCATACTGTAAGGTCTGTCCGGTGTGCAATGGCCGTGCGTGCGGCAATCAGATTCCGGGGCCGGGCGCCAAGGGTATCGGCGATGTTGCCATTCGCAATTATGATCAGTGGCAGCAGATTCGGGTGAATATGGACACGATCGGAGAGAATGTGGAGCCGGATACCAGTATCGAGTTGTTTGGGCATACGTTTGCCTATCCGTTTTTTGCGGGGCCGGTGGGCGCTATGCGGCTGCATTACGGGGATAAGTATGATGATGAGGAGTACAATCAGATTCTTGTCTCCGCCTGTGCGGAGAATGGGATCGCCGCGTTTACCGGAGACGGCACAGATCCGAATGTCTTTCAGGCGGCAGCGCGGGCAATCAAAGATAATGATGGTATCGGTATTCCGACGATCAAGCCGTGGAATATGGAGATGATTCATGAGAAGCTGGACCTCGTGTTTGAGAGCGGCGCTATGATGGCGGCCATGGATATCGATGCGGCGGGATTGCCGTTCCTTAAAAATATGGAGCCGCCGGCCGGCAATAAGACCGTGGAGGAGCTGTCTCTGATCATTCACGATGCGGAACGTCCGTTTATCGTCAAGGGGATCATGACGGTGCGGGGAGCGAAGAAAGCTTATGAGGCAGGTGCTTCCGCCATCGTGGTGAGTAACCATGGCGGCCGGGTGCTTGACCAGACGCCGGCTACGGCGGAAGTGCTGGAGGAGATCGTCGAGTGGAATGAAGGCCGCATGAAGATTTTTGTGGATGGCGGTATCCGGACAGGTATTGACGTGTTTAAGGCGCTTGCCATGGGAGCGGATGCGGTTCTCATCGCGAGACCGTTTGTGCAGGCAGTGTACGGCGGCCAGGAAGAAGGAGTGCGGCTGTATATTGAGAAACTGGCTGCAGAGCTTAAAGACACGATGGCGATGTGCGGAGCGACGGACATAAAGAGCATTTCCCGGAAAATGATCCACAGATAGAAGGTGAAAGTTATGCACAAAAAAGACACAGTGATTTTTGATTTGGACGGCACTCTGCTGAATACGCTGGATGATTTGAAAAACAGTGTGAATTATGCGCTGGAGAGCAACGGATATCCGGCGAGGACAAAGGAAGAGATCCGTCAGTTTGTTGGTAATGGCATGTTTCTTCTTATCCAGCGGGCGCTTCCGTCCGGAACGGATAATCCGGATTTTGAGAGGATCCTTGCGGAGTTTAAGGAGCATTATGCGATTCACTGCAACGATCTGACGAAGCCTTATGACGGAATCATGGAGCTTTTGGAGCTCCTGAGAGATAAGGGAGTCAAGACGGCAATCGTATCCAACAAGGGCGATTTTGCGGTGAAGGAGTTGAGCGAGATATATTTTAAGGGTATCATTCCTGTTGCCATTGGTGAGAAAGAGAGCGAGGGTATCCGCAAGAAACCGGCGCCGGATACGGTCATGGAAGCGTTAAAAGAGCTGGGAAGCCGTCCGGAGGACGCCGTGTACGTGGGTGATTCGGAGGTGGATCTGGCCACGGCGAAAAACAGCGGGATGGATTACATTCTCTGTGAATGGGGATTCCGCACGAGAGAAGAGCTGGAAAAGGCGGGCGGAAAAGTATTTGTACAGAGACCTGCACAGATCGCGGAGATGCTGATGTAAATGTTTTTTGCGGACGAGCTGCCATCGCACGGCAGATTTGCCGCAGCGACATTGCATTTATTATATTTGCCACAAATTTTACCATTATATTTGTTTTGTTTTTGCAGATAATAGGAGTACGGTAAACAAAAGCTTTTGATGCGGCTCACGGACAAGAGTGAGACGCCTGCCGTTCATAATAGAGGAACTGTTGACAACGCAGAAATAAAACATTGGTTAAAATGTCATCCGGATGATTCCAGATAACATGGAGGTAAAATACAATGGCAAAAAGTTATACCAAGAGCAATCAGGTGGAAGTACCGGAAGCAAAAGATGCAATGGACCGTTTTAAAATGGAAGTTGCCAATGAGATTGGCGTAGATTTAAAACCGGGATATAACGGAAATATCACAGCCAAGGAAGCAGGTTCCATCGGTGGCGAGATGGTTCGTAAGATGATCAAAAAACAGGAACAGCAGATGGCCGGAAGCAGTGAGGAGTAATGACTGCCCGGCAGGAATGCAGGTTCTTTTTGAGAGAGAAGAAAGCTGACGCCGGATTACCGGCTCAGGCTGATAAAGATACACCGGAATAAAATGCAGTGGACTGCCGCCCTTCGGTCTTCGGACCGGGCGGCAGTTTTTTTCTTCACAGTTTTTTCGTGTAAAAAAATTATGGACAGCCTTTCCTTAACATGCTATAATACTAAAATGTGTTTTCAGATATATATACAAAACCGAATCGGGCAGAATGTATGAAACAGGTTTTTCGTCTCTGCTCAGATAAAAATAAGGAACATGTAATTTTTTTAAGGAGGAAACGTGATGAGTGTACAGGTTGAGAATTTAGAGCACAATATGGCGAAGCTGACCATTGAGGTGGAAGCTGCTGAATTTGATGCTGCCTGCAAGAAAGTATATAATAGAAAGAAAGGTTCCTACAACCTTCCTGGATTCCGTAAGGGTAAGGTTCCGATGAATATCATCGAGAAAACATACGGCCCGGGTATCTTCTATGAAGATGCTGCCAATGAGATCATGCCAAAGGCATATGCAGACGCTTTAGAGGAGACCAAGCTGGATGTGGTATCCCGTCCGGAAGTGGATGTGACACAGATCGGAAAGGGACAGAACTTCATCTTTACTGTCTCTGTGGCAGTGAGACCGGAAGTGACTCTCGGACAGTACAAGGGACTGGAAGTGGAGAAAGAAGCTGTGGAAGTGACCGATGAGGAAGTGGACGCAGAACTTAAGAAAGCACAGGAACAGAACGCAAGAGAGATCACCATCGAGGATCGTCCGGTAAAAGAGGGAGATATCATCACTCTGAATTATGCAGGAACGATCGACGGTGTGCCGTTTGACGGTGGAACCGCTGAGAGCCAGAAGCTGGAGATCGGTTCCCACTCTTTCATCGATACATTTGAAGATCAGCTCGTAGGTCTGAATATCGGCGACGAGAAAGATGTTGAGGTAACATTCCCGGAAGAGTACCATGCACAGGAGCTGGCCGGCAAGCCTGCTAACTTCCACGTAAAGGTTCTCGGCATCACAGAGAAACAGCTTCCGGAGCTGGATGACGATTTCGCGCAGGATACCACAGAGTTTGATTCCATGGAGGAATACAAGGCAGACATCCGGGCAAAACTTCTGAATGACAAAGAAGAACAGGCAAAGAACACTATGGAAAATGCGCTGGTTGAGAAGGCAGTGGAGAATGCACAGATGGATATCCCGGATGCCATGGTGGAATCTCAGGTAGACCAGATGGTACAGGAGTTCCAGCAGAGAGTAAGCTATCAGGGTATCTCCTTTGAGCAGTATCTGCAGTTCACCGGTCAGAATCCGGAGGCATTCAGAGAGAGCATGAGACCGGAGGCCATGAGAAGAATCCAGAGCAGCCTTGTTCTTGAGGCCATCGTTGCAGCGGAGAACATCGAGGCAACAGAGGAAGATCTCAACAAAGAGTTTGAGAGAATGGCGTCCATGTACCAGATGGAAGCAGACCAGATCGCTTCCTTCATGGGAGATGCAGAAAAAGAGAATATGAAGAACGACATCGCTATCCAGAAGGCAGTGGACTTCATCAGAGAGCAGGCGGTCGTTACAGAGGCTTCCGGAGAGCTTGATTACGAGCCGGCAGAGTAATAAAAGACACGGCAGTCAGAATATATAAGGGAACAGGAGGTAGTAATATGAGTTTAGTACCTTATGTTATTGAGCAGACCAGTCACGGGGAGCGGTCCTACGACATTTACTCCCGTTTGTTAAAGGACAGGATCATTTTCCTTGGAGAAGAGGTCAATGATGTGACAGCCAGTCTGGTTGTCTCCCAGATGCTTTTCCTTGAAGCGGAAGATCCGGACAAGGATATCAACCTTTATATCATGAGCCCGGGCGGTTCTGTTACCGCAGGCATGGCGATCTATGATACCATGCAGTTTATCAAATGTGACGTGTCCACCATCTGTATGGGTATGGCGGCCAGCATGGGCGCCTTCCTTCTGGCAGGTGGAACCAAGGGCAAACGTCTCGCGCTTCCGAATGCGGAGATCATGATCCATCAGCCGTCAGGCGGCGCGCAGGGTCAGGCTACGGAGATTGAGATCGTAGCGGAACAGATTTTAAAGACCAAAGAAAAATTGAATCGTATTCTGGCAGAGAATACGGGACAGACTTACGAGAAGATCAAGGCCGACACGGAGAGAGATAACTATATGACAGCACAGGAAGCGCTGGAGTACGGTATCATCGACGCGGTTGTGGACAAGAGAAAGTAAGGGCTGCGCGATTCCCCGCAGAGGGTCAGACAGCGCGGCGGCAGTCGTAAGTGGATACAGGGAGGTTACCTTGGCAGGATACAGGATGTCGGGGTAACCTTTCCTTGAAAATGTGCGGCTTTCCCCACAGGACGGGAACAGCCCGCATATGACAGCGTAAAAGAGGTGAAATTTATGGCGTCACGAACAGACAGCAGCAAACAGTTTCGCTGCTCCTTTTGTAATAAAACCCAGGACCAGGTAAGAAAGCTTGTTGCCGGGCCGAAGGGTGTGTACATCTGTGATGAGTGCATCGAAGTATGTGCGGAGATCATGGAGGATGAATTTGAAGAATACAACGATGACACCCAGGAAATCAACCTGATGAAACCAAAAGAGATCAAGGCGTTTCTGGATGATTACGTCATCGGACAGGAAGAGGCAAAAAAGGTTTTATCTGTGGCTGTCTATAATCATTATAAACGGATTCTCACAGATAAAAATTATGATATAGAACTGCAGAAGAGCAATATCATCATGCTGGGGCCGACCGGTTCCGGTAAGACTTTACTGGCACAGACGCTGGCAAGGCTGTTAAATGTACCGTTTGCCATCGCGGATGCCACAGCGCTCACGGAGGCAGGTTATGTGGGCGAGGATGTGGAGAACATTCTCTTAAAGCTCATTCAGGCTGCAGATTATGACATCGAGAGAGCGCAGACCGGTATCATTTATATTGATGAGATTGATAAGATTACGAGAAAGTCAGAAAATACATCGATCACCAGAGACGTTTCCGGTGAGGGAGTACAGCAGGCACTCTTAAAGATTCTGGAGGGTACGGTGGCTTCCGTTCCTCCGCAGGGCGGAAGAAAGCATCCGCATCAGGAGTTCCTGCAGATCGATACCACCAATATTCTCTTTATCTGCGGTGGAGCTTTCGACGGTCTGGAGAAGATTATCGAGAGCAGGATTGGAAAGAAGTCCATCGGTTTCCAGGCAGAGGTTGCCGGCAAGGAAAAGAAGGATGTGGGCGAGCTTTTAAGACAGGTTCTGCCGGAAGATTTTGTGAAGTTCGGTCTGATTCCGGAGTTTATCGGCCGCGTCCCTGTCAATGTCTCTCTCAATCCGCTGGATGAGGAAGCGCTGATACGGATCCTCACCGAGCCGAAGAGCGCTCTTGTGAAACAGTATCAGAAGCTCTTTGAACTGGACGGAGTGGAACTGATCTTTACAGAGGATTCGCTGAAAGCGATCGCTGAGAAGGCTATCGCCAGAAAGACCGGCGCCAGAGGACTTCGTTCCATCGTGGAGTCTGTCGTTATGGATCTGATGTACACGATTCCGTCTGACGAGCTGGTGGCAACCTGTACCATCACTGCGGAAGCGGTGGAAGGAACCGGAGCGCCGATCCTGACCTATCATGACGAGCCAGTCAGCAAGAAGAGTATCACAAAAAAACACAGAAAAAAAAGCGGCAATGAGATTGCCTAGTGTACTGGAAATGTGAGCGGGTCCGTACACTGCATCATAATTAACAGGCTGACACTGGCAGATGTGAAATGCATTTACTGTGCCGGCCTTTTGTCGTGATGGATAGAGGAGGAATTATATGGAAAATACATCATTCCCGGTGCTGGCGCTCCGGGGGAAGATGATTTATCCGCAGGTCTCAGCCTTTTTTGAGGTTTCCCGGACCAGATCCCTGCAGGCGTTGGAAGAGGCTGTCAACCATAATCAGCTTATATTTTTATTAAATCAGAAAGACCCGGCAGAAGAGAAGCCGACGAAAGATGATCTGTATCAGGTTGGAACCATTGCGAGGATCCAGCAGATGGTGAAGGCCGGACAGGGCATTCTGCGGGTATTTGTGGAAGGAATATCCCGGGCGCGGGTGCTGGACTATCAGGAAGTGGAGCCATGTCCGTGGGCAATCGTGGAAAGAATGCCTTCGGAGAATTTTCCGAAAGATAAAAATGAGGAGACGGCACGTTTCCGGATGCTCTGCGATCTGATGGGAGAGTTTATAGAGAAGAATCCCGGTTTCCTGACCAATCAGCTTCAGGCGGCGGTGGATAAGGGCGAGCTTCTGCCTCTTATGTACGAGCTGGCGTCCGAGCTTCCGTTTGAGCTGGAGAAAAAGCAGCAGTTTCTGGAAGAGACGGACGTGATTCGCCAGTCAGAGATGCTCATGAATATCCTCATGGAAGAGTCGGAGATCAGCGATATCCGCAATGAGATCACTGCCAAGGTGAAGCAAAATGTGGATAAGAACCAGAAAGATTATCTTCTGCGGGAACAGCAGAAGGTGATCCGCAAGGAACTGGGAGAGGAGGATATCGCCTCCGACGCCGATGAGTATCTGGAAAAATGTGAAAAATTACATGCGTCCAAAGAAGTCAAAGATAAGATCCGCAAGGAGATCAATCGATTCAAAGGGGTTCCTCCGATGGCATCCGAGAGCATTGTCATGAGAAATTATATCGAGACGATGCTGGAGATGCCGTGGAAGAAGGGATCAAAAGATAACAAAGATCTGAAAAAGGCATCCGAGATTCTGGAAGAGGATCATTACGGACTGGAAAAAGTGAAAGAGCGTATTCTGGACTATCTGGCAGTACGGACGCTGACCCAAAAGGGGGAGACGCCGATTCTCTGCTTGGTCGGCCCGCCGGGAACCGGAAAGACATCGATCGCCAAATCGATCGCCCGCGCGTTAAATAAAAAATATGTCCGCATCTCTCTGGGAGGCGTTCATGATGAGGCGGAGATCCGTGGTCACAGAAAGACGTATGTGGGCGCTATGCCGGGACGGATCGCCGAGGGCATCCGGCAGGCGGGCGTGCGCAATCCGCTGATGCTTCTCGATGAGATCGACAAGGTCAGCAGCGATTACAAGGGAGACACCGCCTCCGCGCTGCTGGAGGTTCTGGATGGAGAACAGAATGTGAATTTCCGCGACCACTATCTGGAGGTGCCGCTGGATCTGAGCGAGGTGCTCTTTATCGCCACAGCCAATGAGCCGGAACGCATTTCCAGACCGCTGCTGGACCGTATGGAGATTATTGAACTGTCCAGTTACACGGAAAATGAGAAGTTCCATATTGCCAAACAGTATCTGATCCGCAAGCAGCGCAAGGCGAACGGCATCCAGAAAAAACAGGTGCACATCCCGGACGAAGTCATTTATGAGATCATCCGCTCTTATACAAGAGAGGCGGGCGTCCGTGACCTGGAGCGAAAGATCGGACGGATCATGCGGAAAGCGGCCCGCGCGATCATAGAGGGGCAGGAGACGCTGGAAGTACATGTGGAGGATCTGGAAGATCTTCTCGGCATGGCGCCGTACTCGGAAGAGGAGAAGGCGACGAAGCCGCAGGTGGGCATTGTCCGTGGCCTGGCGTGGACCAGTGTCGGAGGAGACACCCTTTCCATTGAAGTAAATGTGATGCCGGGCAAGGGAAAGCTGGCGCTGACCGGCCGGATGGGCGATGTGATGAAGGAGTCGGCGCAGATCGGCCTGAGTTATATCCGCTCCATCGCAAGGCAGTATGATATTGAGGAAGAGTTTTTTGAAAAGCATGACATTCACATCCATATCCCGGAGGGCGCGGTGCCAAAGGATGGACCGTCTGCCGGTATCACTATGACAACGGCCATGCTGTCCGCGATCACCGGAAAGAAAGTCCGGGGCGACCTGGCCATGACCGGTGAGATCACGCTTCGGGGCCGGGTCCTGCCGATCGGAGGGCTTAAAGAAAAACTGTTGGCCGCAAAGGCTGCCGGCATGAAAGAGGTGCTGGTGCCGGATAAAAACCGCCGGAATATCCGGGAAATGGACAAAGAAGTGACAGAGGGACTTACGATCACCTTTGTGGAAGAGATGTCCCAGGTCATTGAGAAAGCATTTGTGCATTAAGGGAAAGGAAACATAACGGCGATTTCTCCGTAAAAAAAGGGGAAGTCGCTGTATTTCCCCGTATTCGTGGAGAAAGCGAGGATAACGCGAATGATAATAAAAAATGTAGAGCTGGAAACGGTCTGTGGTATCACCAGCAAGCTTCCGGATAATCAGCTCCCGGAAGTTGCCTTTGCGGGCAAGTCCAACGTGGGCAAGTCATCCCTGATCAATGCTCTCGTCAACCGGAAGTCACTGGCGAGGACGTCCGGACAGCCGGGAAAGACCCAGACCATCAATTTTTATAACGTAAATAAGGAAATGTATATCGTGGACCTACCGGGCTACGGCTATGCGAAGGTCTCAAAAGAAGTGGCGGCCAAATGGGGACCGATGATCGAGAATTATCTGCATACTTCCCGTCAGCTGCGGATGGTATTTCTGCTCATTGACCTGAGACATAAGCCGGGAGCCAACGATATCCAGATGTACCGGTGGATTCTGAGCAACGGCTTTTCTCCGGTTATCGTCGCCACCAAAGCGGATAAGATCAAGCGCAGCCAGCTAAAAAAGCAGCTGAAACAGCTGGAAGACACATTAAAAGTCATTGAGGGCGTTCCGATTGTCCCGTTTTCCGCAGTCACAAAACAGGGACGGGATGAGATCTGGGAGCTGATTGAGACGTATGCACTCGGGGAGGAAATGGAAATTCCGGAAGAATAGGCACAGGCATTATGCGATTCAGTCGTTGAGGAGCAGAGTTTCCATCACCTGACAGTAGACGGTATCGCTCTTTTCTGACCATTTGTCACAGATGGCGATGGCCTGTTCTTTGGATACGACATTGATCTTCAGTTCCATGAGGATGGAACCGCGCTCCTTAATCTGCGCATGCACCATGTACTCCCCTTTTTTCAGCGGGTAATAGTCCGCGGTGATATTGACCTCCTTGCGGAGCTGATATTTGTGTTCTTTAAAATAATTGAGAATATCGTTTTTGATAGCGTCCGATATTTTACTTTCAAACATCTGCAATGCTTCTCTGCCATTTTCCGTCAGATAATAGTGGGTGGTGTTCCGGATCATCTCCCCACGGATAAAAGCAGATTCTGCGAGCTCATTGACGGCCTGCTGCATATGAAAGTAGGAAGTGTAGCCGTGGGTCACAAAAAACTCGCTGAGCTGGGAGGTCGTCAGTGGAAAATCCAGATTATCCAGCATGTACAGCATCATTAATTTGTATAAAGTCAACGATTCTTCAGACATTGTTCTCTCCATGTATTTTCTTTCAATAGTATGATAACGAACAGTATGATAACGATCTGTTGTATCGATCAGATCTGCGCAGCTGATGGAGCAACGCTCCACGGCGCTGTCAGGCAGGAGTCAGAGCAGCTGTTTCCCCTGAAAGGAGTCCCGCCGTTTCATTTCCCGGTGGATGGTATTTAATACGTTTCTTTTGTGAAGGCTCCAGGATGGAGCAATCAGCAGGTCTCCCGGCCCGTCGCCGGTGATCCTCTCAATGACGATATCCGGCCGGAGTCTCTCGATGCAGGAGATCACACAGTCGGTGTAGGATTCCAGCGTAAACAGAGGAAAAGGCTTGCGGGCGTATATCTCAGCCAGACGGGTATTTTTTAAAATATGCAGCATCGACAGCTTAACGCCGCCCACGGGCAGCTGGTTGATGTAACGGATGGTCTCTTCCTGCATGGCGGGAGTCTCTCCCGGAAGGCCGAGGATCAGATGGGCGGTGACGCGGATACCCCGGGAAGCGCAGGCTTCCACGGCACGGGTAAAGACTGCCGTCTCGTAGCCGCGGTTTAAAAAGGCAGCGGTGGAGTCGTGGCAGGTCTGCAACCCCAGCTCGAGAAAGACCGGCTTTTGCCGGTTGATCTCCTCCAGAAGATTCAGTACTTCTTCCGGGAGACAGTCCGGACGGGTGCCGATGGCGATGGCAACGATCTCTTCCGGCCGGATGGCGGCCTCATAGAGTGTGCGGAGCCGTTTCACGGGCGCATAGGTGTTGGTGAACGCCTGAAAATAGGCGATATATCTGCCGCCGGAATACTTCCTGTTGCTCTGTGCCTTTCCCCGGTCGATCTGCGCGGCGATCGGGAGAGCGGCACTTTCCGCGTATTCACCGCTGCCGCCCTCGCTGCAGAAAATGCAGCCGCCCTTTGACAGGGTGCCATCCCGGTTCGGACAGGTAAAGCCGCCGTTCAGGCTGATCTTATATATTTTTTCCCCGAACATTTCCTTCAGGAAACGACTGTAGGAATAATAACGTTCCATGATTTTTTCATCCTTCCAGAGACTTATTTTAACATCCGGGTCAGGTTTATGCAAACGAAAAGTGAATCTTTTGTGTCACCGGTCCTTGTGTGAACGGTGACTATTTTGTAAGTGCGGGAAGAAAACGGGACGGAAAAGAGTTGTTTTCTGCGAAAAATATGGTATAATAAGGGCGCCTGACCGCATAATTGGAAGCGGTGGGAGATAATTCTTTTTATTCAGATAATTTGTGTGCACATCAGTATTCTTATTATTCCTGAGATATATTTTATGATACCAGTGTCAAAAGGTCAGAGATCCGATGCAGGTTTGCCTGCGAGAGGATTTTTTGGCTGTGAGACTCGTCAAATTGTTATTGGAGCATGATACGATAGATGACAGGGGCGTTTTGTCTGTGGCAGAAGAGAACCGGAGACAGGACAGGATTCCTGTTGGCATAGATGGAGGTTTTATATGGATTACAGAGATATGACATTACTGCAGCTGCGTGCAGCGGCAAAAGAAAAAGGGCTTCGGGGTATCAGCACGCTGAAAAAGGAACAACTCATTGAGCGTCTGATGGATTATGAAGCTCCTGCCGGAACAGAAAAGCCTTCTTCTTATCCTCATGAGGGAAGAAGAGCGGAACGACCGGAGAGAAACTTCCGCACGCGGATGGAGAGAGAGAACGGAAATACGGAGGAACGTACCGGTCATACAAACAGAAGAAATGAGGAAATGCGCGCGGAATACGAGAGACATGACGGACAGGAAAACGGCCGCACGGAAAATGGCATGAAGAGTGAGCTGGAAAGCCTCGACAGCGGCGAGAAGGCAAACGGTATCCTGGAAGTGATGCCGGACGGTTTTGGATTTATCCGCTGTGAGAATTATCTGCCGGGAGAAAATGACGTATATGTCTCTCCGTCTCAGATCCGGAGATTTAATCTGAAGACCGGCGATATCCTGGTGGGCAATACGAGAGTGAAGACCCAGAACGAGAAATACAGCGCCCTTCTCTATGTGGAATCTGTCAACGGATACAAGCCATACGAGGCACAGAGACGAAAAAGTTTTGAAGATCTGACGCCAATTTTTCCGAATGAGCGGATCCGTCTGGAAATACCGGGAGCGCCGGTATCCATGCGTATGGTGGATCTCCTTTCTCCGATCGGAAAGGGACAGAGGGGAATGATCGTCTCCCAGCCGAAGACCGGTAAGACGACGCTGTTAAAGCAGATCGCGAAGAGCATTACGACGGCTTATAAAGATATGAAACTGATCATCCTGCTCATCGATGAGCGCCCGGAGGAAGTAACGGACATCCGGGAGTACATCGAGGGACCGAACGCCGAGGTCATCTACTCTACCTTTGACGAGCTGCCGGAACATCACAAGCGGGTGTCTGAGATGGTGCTGGAGCGGGCAAAGCGGCTGGTGGAGCACGGCGAGGATGTGGTCATCCTTTTAGACAGCATCACCCGTCTGGCAAGAGCTTACAATCTGGTGGTACCGCCAAGCGGGAGAACGCTCTCCGGCGGTCTTGACCCGGCAGCGCTTCATATGCCGAAGAAGTTCTTCGGAGCGGCCAGAAATATGCGGGAGGGCGGCAGCCTGACGATCCTTGCCACCGCGCTGGTGGATACCGGAAGCAAGATGGATGATGTGGTGTTCGAGGAGTTTAAGGGAACCGGAAATATGGAGCTGGTTCTCGACAGAAAGCTGGCGGAAAAAAGAATCTTCCCTGCCATCAATATTCAGAAATCCGGAACCCGCCGGGACGACCTGCTTCTCACCAAAGAAGAGCAGGAGATCGTATTTGCCCTGCACCGGGAAATGTCCGGAAACCGTGCGGAAGAAAATGTGGAACAGATCCTTCAGTTCTTTAAAAAGACAAAAAATAATCAGGAATTTATCCATGTGATGCGCCAGTCCCTGCTGAAATAGCGGGTGGCGCATCCCCGGGATTCCTGGCAGAAAGGGCAAAGGCCGGATGTGCGGATATTGTGAAATATTATGAATTTCTGAAGAAATCCTTATCAAAATCATACATTTCCGAAGAAGACAGGAGAATGCCGCTACAGGGAAATTGTAAATCTTGACGGAAAAAGATTTCTGTGAAATAATGAAATGGACACATTTTGTTCCTAAGTGATAAGCGATTAATGCGATACATGGACGGATGACATGAGAGATGTCATTCTCCCGGAAACGTGTCAGAACACGAAAAGAAACAGGAGAAGAAAAATGAATCGTTTTAAGAACTTTTTTCATGGAATATATGGAATTGACGGATTATCCTGCGGTCTGCTTTTACTGAGCGTTCTGATCAATCTTTTGACAGCGGTGATCCCGGTGGAGAGCGTGCAGCGCCTGAATCCTGTCGGACTGCTTCCGCTTCTGCTCTGCCTGCTCCGCTTTTTTTCTCATGATCATCAGAAACGAAGACGGGAAAACGAACGTTTTCTGAAACTCATGCGCCCGCTGTTTGAATACTTCGACCGAAAGAGCGAAGAGCGGGAACAGGCACAGATTTTTCGCTTTTTTAAATGCCCCGCCTGCTCCCAGAAGATTCGCGTTCCCAGAGGAAAGGGCAAGATTGAGATCACCTGCCCGAAATGTGGAAATAAGTTTATAAAGAAAACCTGAGAAAATAACAAAACAGATATCTGAAATGTCGGCGAGAGCCGGCATTTTTTCTTTATGGGAAATTGCGTTTCTATTATGAAACAAAAACGCTTTGCGAGGATCACGTTGCTTTTATGGGATCTGTTATTCATGCAGTTTCTGTCGTTCGGCGGCTGCTTTGGAGAACACGCATCCACAGTAATTCTGCCGGTAGAGATGATATTCTTCCGACAGGGCGATGGAACGCAGATACCCGCCTTTCTTTTTAAAATCAGACGGCAGATGTCTGACGCCATACTCTTCTGCCAGATGTTCTCCGATCTCATTGATCCACTGAGCGTTTTTGTGAGGACTGATGGAGAGGGTGGTGGTAAAGTAATCGGCGTGAAGTTCCGCCGCCTTTTTTGCGGCCTCCCGCATTCGAAGTTCATAACAGTGATAGCAGCGCTGTCCCCGCTCCGGCAGATCTTCCATACCCTTTGCCATCGCAAAGAAACAGGAAGGATCATAATCCCCTTCCAGAAGAGTAACCTGTCCGCGGGCTTCGTATCCCGCCTCCTTTACAAAACGCGTCAGTTCATGAATCCGTTTCTGATACTCCTCTTCCTGTGTGATATTCGGGTTGTAAAAAAATAAGGTGATGTGGAAATACCGGATCAGATATTCCAGTACGTAACTGCTGCATGGGGCGCAGCAGGCATGAAGAAACAGATGCGGTTTCTGCTCCTCCGGCAGATCTTCGCCGATCTGCGCAGTGATCTTATCCAGTTCTTTCTGATAATTTATCTTATTCATGAGAAAATGTTCCTTTCTGCGTCTTATTTCAAAATCCGGGGATGTTGCAGCAAATGATGCCGGAGGACAGAATTATTTTGATACACAGATGCCGTTCTGATCTCATACAGACTCTGACCGCGAGCTGTGAGCGAGGACTTTCTAAGATTGGGAAACCGCAAAGTGGTTTCTACCTGCTGATCAGAAAATATCTGAAGTCCGAGTGAGGGTCGAGCCGGGCAGACCTGTATGGGAAGAACCGCATCGTCTGTATGTCAGAAAATCTGTTCCGGTTCTGCTGCATCTTAGTCTTATTTAAGAAATCCTACAAAAATCCAAAATCTTTGTCAAGAAAATTTTCACAGGCGGACGGCTCTGCCAGGTTTTTTCTGCCGGGCTTCCCGGAGTAAAAGATCTGTAACGATTCCTTTTCTGCCACATATGATAATAAAAAAATGTGTAGCTGTTAGGCGGTTGCTGCCGGGCGTCGGCAGCGATATGGCAGAATAGTTACCGTATATGGGTGGGCATAGCTATGGCAGAGTATGGACAATTAAAGATCAGCCTGGTGGAGGCGGGGAGTGAGCGGCCGGTGCCGGGGGCGTCGGTGGAAGTTTCTTCTACGGGGGAGCCGGATCAGATTCTGGAGAGGTTGATGACAGATTCGTCGGGACAGACGGAGACGGTGGATCTGGAGGCGCCGCCGGTGGAATATTCTATGGAGCCGTCGGAGGAACAGCCGTATTCCGAGTATAACCTGCGGATCAACGCACCGGGCTATGAGCCGCTGACCGTGTCCGGCGCGCAGATTTTCTCCGGACAGCTGGCGCTGCAGAATCAGGGGATGTTCAAAAAACCCCAGTCCGGCGAAGATTACAGAATTCTGGCTATCGGGCCGCATACATTGTTTGGGGAATATCCGCCGAAGATCGCGGAAAATGAGGTCAAAGATATCCAGGCTACCGGTGAGGTCGTGCTAAGCCGGGTGGTCATTCCGGAATTTGTGGTCGTTCACGACGGAGTGCCGTCGGATTCCACAGCGGCTAACTACTATATCCAGTACAGAGACTACATTAAAAATGTGGCCTCCTGTGAGATTTATTCCACCTGGCCGAGAGAGACATTGCGGGCGAATATTCTGGCAATCATGTCTTTTACCCTGAACCGGGTGTACACGGAATGGTACCGGAACCGTGGGTATGATTTCACCATCACCTCTTCCACGGCCTATGACCAGAAATGGATCAACGGAAAGACAATCTATGAGAGTATCAATCTCGTGGTGGATGAGATCTTCAACGAGTATCTTTCGAGACCTGATGTGAGTCAGCCGATCCTGGCGCAGTACTGTGACGGCCGGCGGGTGACCTGTCCGAACCAGCTCAGCCAGTGGGGGTCCAAGACGCTCGGAGATGACGGATTGTCTGCGGAAGAAATCCTTCAATACTATTATGGAAATGATATCTACATTAACACTGCCGATATGATATCGGGAGTGCCCGCCTCCTGGCCGGGATATACGCTGACGGTGGGCTCCTCCGGAGAAAAAGTCCGGCAGATGCAGGCACAGCTTAACCGGATTGCGGAGGATTATCCGGCCATGCCGGTCATCCGGGCGGACGGGATACTCGGTTCTGCCACAAAAAATGCTGTGGAGACTTTCCAGAGGATTTTTAATCTTCCGGTGACCGGAGAGGTGGATTTTGCCACCTGGTATAAGATCAGTCAGATTTATGTGGGGGTCAGCCGGATCGCAGAGCTGAACTGATGACAGAGCGAAAATGACTTTTTTGCAGGATTCAAAAAAATAATTGCAGAAAAAGGGCGCGCTGTTTTTCAGAAGGAAGAAAGCGCGCCCTTCTTTTCTTTTGAGGAAAGATCTGTTCACCGGCAGAACCGTGCCGGGAATCGCGATATATGCAGAAAAAGAGAGGTTTGGGAGCAAAAAGGGTTCTCTGTATCCAGGTGTATAAAAAAATATGCCGCAGAAGGGAAAAGAAAGGAGAAAAGAAAAACGATAGTTAAAAAAATAAAAAATTCAGATTTCCACTCTTGTATTTGAGGATAATATATGTTAGAATTTTAGCAATTTAAGCAATGATACGGTGGCGTAGTCCGAATTTTGTCCGGCAGATGTCTTCTGGGGAGCGTGTCCGTCATGGCGACAGCACAGGTTATGATGTTCACACAGGTCAGGAGGCAGAGCGGGCAGGATGACACAGAGAAAAAGATACGCTCCCGGCGCGAAGCAGGCTGACCTGATTCGCTGAGGAAAAGCCGGGGGTTCCCGTCTTTTTTTTTGCGCACAGCCAAAAAACGTCGGGCTGAATGTACATTTCCTCATACAGATGTACAGTTCCTGTCAGTAAGAGAGAGTCTGCCAGAGAAGCTGCGCGTCGGTTTATGACGATTATTGCGAGAATTACTTTTTGTAAACTACGACAATGTTCTAATATAGAAAGGAACGAGACATCATGAAAGCATTTCTAATCCTGGAAGATGGAACGGTGCTTACCGGAGAGAGCTTTGGCGCTCAGAAAGAGGTTATCAGTGAGATCGTTTTTAATACTTCCATGACAGGTTATCTTGAGATACTGACAGACCCGTCCTATGCCGGTCAGTCCGTGGTGATGACATATCCCCTGATCGGTAATTACGGTATCTGTACGGAAGATATGGAATCCGTGCATCCGTGGGTGAGCGGTCTCATTGTGAGAGAGTATTCCAGACTTGCCAGCAATTTCCGCAGCGAAATGACGCTCGATACATTTTTAAAGAAATATGATATTCCCGGAATCGCCGGCGTGGACACCAGATATCTCACGAAGATATCCCGAGAGCACGGTGTCATGAATGGACTGATCACCACCAGAGAGGATTTTGACCTTGAAACCGAGTTGGAACGTATCAGAGCCTACAAAGTACAGGGCGTTGTCCGGGAAGTCTCATGTAAAGAGAAAAGAGTGCTGCCGGGAGACGGATTTAAAGTTGCGCTGATGGATTACGGTGCAAAATATAACATTGAGAAGTCCTTAAACCGGCTGGGATGTCAGGTTACCGTATATCCTGCCTACACAAAGGCAGAGGAGGTTCTCGCCGACGAGCCGGACGGTATCATGCTGTCCAATGGTCCGGGAGACCCGAAGGAGTGCGTGGAGATCATTGAGGAGCTGAAAAAACTCTTTGCCACCGACGTGCCGATCTTCGGCATCTGCCTCGGCCATCAGCTCATGGCGCTTGCCAACGGCGCGGATACGAAGAAAATGCGCTATGGTCACCGGGGCGCCAATCATCCGGTGAAAGATTTAAAGACCGGAAAGGTGTACATTTCCTCCCAGAACCACGGCTATGTGGTCGTGGAAGATTCTCTGAACCGGGATGTGGCGGAAGTGAGCTTCATTAACGTCAATGACGGAACCCTGGAAGGAATCCACTATCTGGGCAAAAATGTCATGACGGTGCAGTTCCATCCGGAAGCCTGCCCGGGACCGAATGATTCCGAGTTTTTATTTAAAGAGTTTATGAATATGATGGAGGTAGCGAAAGATGCCTAGAAATCCCAGTATAAAAAAAGTTCTTGTCATTGGTTCCGGCCCAATCGTCATCGGACAGGCCGCAGAGTTTGACTATGCGGGAACCCAGGCCTGCCGTTCCTTAAAAGAGGAAGGCATCCATGTGGTACTGGTCAACTCCAACCCGGCGACCATCATGACAGATAAAGATATCGCTGATGAAGTATATATTGAACCGCTGACACCGGAAGTGATCAAAAAGCTGATCCTGAAGGTTTCTCCGGACAGCCTTCTGCCGACCCTCGGCGGGCAGGCGGCCTTAAATATCGCCATGGAGCTTGACGAGTGCGGTTTCTTAAAAGAGCATAAGGTGAAGCTGATCGGAACGACCGGCAAGACCATCCGGAAAGCGGAAGACCGCGAGGCGTTTAAGGAGACCATGGAAAAGATCGGCGAGCCGATCGCGCCGAGTCAGATCGTCACCAACGTGGAGGACGGTCTTGCCTACGCCAAAGAGATCGGATATCCGGTCGTGCTGCGTCCGGCCTACACACTGGGCGGCAGCGGCGGCGGTATCGCCGAGAATGAAGAAGAGTTCGTGGAGATCATTCAGAATGGTCTTCGTTTAAGCCGTGTGGGACAGGTGCTCGTGGAGCGCTGCATCGCCGGCTGGAAGGAGATCGAGTATGAGGTCATGCGGGACGGAAACGGCACCTGCATCACCATCTGTAACATGGAAAATATCGACCCGGTGGGCGTGCACACCGGCGACAGCATCGTTGTGGCTCCGTCCCAGACACTCGGAGATAAAGAGTACCAGATGCTCAGAAATTCTGCGCTGAACATCATCTCCGAGCTGGGTGTGGAAGGCGGATGTAACGTACAGTTTGCCCTGCATCCGGACAGCTTTGAGTACTGCGTCATCGAGGTAAACCCTCGTGTCAGCCGTTCTTCCGCTCTGGCGTCCAAAGCGACCGGCTATCCGATCGCCAAGGTTACCGCCAAGATTGCTCTGGGCTATAACCTGGATGAGATCAAGAACGCAGTTACAGGAAAGACGTACGCCAGCTTTGAGCCTGCCCTTGACTACTGCGTGGTAAAGGTGCCGCGTCTTCCGTTTGATAAATTTATTTCCGCATCCCGTCATCTGACCACACAGATGAAGGCGACCGGCGAGGTTATGAGCATCTGCACCAACTTTGAGGGCGCACTCATGAAGGCGCTCCGTTCTCTGGAGCAGCATGTGGACAGCCTGATGCACGGAGATTTCGACAAGTTAAGTGATAAGGAACTGGTGGAACATCTGCACATCGTGGACGACCTGCGGATTTACTGCATCGCGGAGGCCCTTCGCAGAAAGATGGACCCGGCGATGATCCACGACATCACAAAGATCGACCGCTGGTTCATTGATAAATTCAACAATATCGTCGAGATGGAAGCCGCATTGAGAAATTGCGGCGGTGAGCCGGATGAGGCGCTCCTCCGGGAAGCGAAGCGGATGGAGTTTCCGGATGTCGTCATCGGTCAGCTTATCGGAAAAGACGAGGCGTTTGTGAAGAACCTGCGCCGCCAGATGGACATCCGTCCGGCGTACAAGGTCGTAGACACCTGCGCGGCAGAGTTTGATGCGGAGACGCCGTACTACTATTCCTGTTTCGGAAGCTTCAATGAGGTGGAGGAGACCAGCGATAAGAAGAAGATCATGGTTCTGGGCTCCGGCCCGATCCGGATCGGACAGGGTATTGAGTTTGACTACTGCTCCGTACACAGCGTGTGGGCGTTTAAGGAGATGGGCTATGAGACGATCATCGTCAACAACAACCCGGAGACCGTCAGCACGGACTTTGATATCGCTGACAAACTGTATTTTGAGCCGTTGACCGAGGAAGATGTGGAACACATCGTGGAACTGGAAAAACCGGACGGCGCCGTCGTGCAGTTCGGCGGACAGACGGCCATCAAGCTGACAGAGAAATTAAATAAGATCGGCGTGCCGATCCTGGGAACCAGCGCGGAAAATGTAGACGCCGCCGAGGACAGAGAGCTTTTCGATGAGATTCTGGAGAAATGCTGTATCCCGAGACCGAAGGGAGATACCGTATTTACAAAAGAAGAAGCGCTCCGCGTTGCCAACGAACTGGGGTATCCGGTGCTGATCCGTCCGTCCTATGTACTTGGAGGACAGGGGATGCAGATCGCGGTTTCCGATCAGGATATCGTGGAATTCATGGATATCATCCAGCGGTACGCGCAGGAGCACCCGATCCTCATTGACAAATACCTCATGGGAAAAGAGGTGGAAGTCGATGCGGTCTGCGATGGCGAGGACATCCTCATTCCTGGTATCATGCAGCATGTGGAGAGAGCCGGTATCCATTCCGGAGACAGTATCTCCGTCTACCCGGCAAGAGACCTTTCTCCGAAAATCAAGAAGGTCATCGCGCATTACACAAAACTGCTGGCGAAAGCCCTCCATGTGGTTGGTCTTATCAACATTCAGTTTATCGTCTACCAGGATGAAGTGTATGTCATCGAGGTCAATCCTCGTTCTTCAAGAACCGTGCCGTACATCAGCAAGGTGACAGGAATTCCGATCGTGGACCTTGCCACAAAGGTGATGACCGGACAGAAATTAAAGGATCTCGGTTACGAGCCGGGACTGGCGCCGGAGTCTCCGTACTGGGCGATCAAGATGCCGGTATTCTCCTTCGAGAAGATCCGCGGCGCGGATGTAAGCCTCGGACCGGAGATGAAGTCTACCGGAGAGTGTCTGGGTATCTCCAGAAACTACGAGGAGGCACTGTATAAAGCGTTCCTCGGCGCCGGCATTAACCTGCCGAAACACAAGAAGATGATCATGACCGTGAAGGACTCCGATAAGCTGGAGGCTGTGGAAGTGGGACGGAGATTTGCCGCTTTAGGCTACGAGATCTACGCCACCAGAAGCACCTGCAAATGTTTAAAAGACAACGGGGTACCTGCAAAACGTGTCAATAAAATAGAAGAAAACCGTCCGAACCTGCTTGACCTCATCCTCGGTCATCAGATTGATCTCATTCTGGATACACCATCCCAGGGTATTGAGAGAAGCAAGGACGGATTTATCATCCGCCGTCACGCGGTGGAGACCGGCGTGACCTGCTTAACCTCCATCGATACGGCCAACGCCCTCCTTACCAGTCTGGAATCCGACTGCCGGGATGACTTATCTCTCGTTGACGTGGCCCGCATTGACAAGGAGATTGAAGAAGAACACAGAAAATAATATAACCGTTCGGCCATGCGCCGGAGATGCTGCGTCGGCGGCGAGTTTTCCGGAATGTCATGGCTGAACTGGCACAATGCAATCCGCATATATGGAGAATGGACATGAGAAAATATACCAAACAGGATATCATACAGCTTGTGGAAGAAAATGACGTCCAGTTTATACGTCTGCAGTTTACCGACGTATTCGGCGCTCTTAAGAATGTGGCGATTCCGACCAGCCAGCTGGAACGTGCTCTTGATAATAAATGCATGTTTGACGGTTCGTCCATTGAAGGCTTTGTGCGTATTGAAGAGTCCGATATGTATCTGTACCCGGATCTGAATACCTTTGAGATCCTTCCGTGGCGTCCGCAGCACGGCCGGGTGGCCAGATTCATGTGCGATGTGTACCGCCCGGAGGGGATTCCTTTCGAGGGAGACAGTCGCTATGTGTTAAAGAAGGTGCTGGAAAAGGCAGCGGAGATGGGCTATACTTTTGATGTGGGACCGGAATGTGAGTTCTTCCTCTTCCACACGGACGATAACGGACAGCCGACGATCATCACCCATGAGAAGGCGGGGTATTTTGATGTGACGCCGCTGGATCTGGGAGAAAATGCGAGAAGAGACATCATCCTCAATCTGGAACAGATGGGCTTTGAGATCGAGGCATCCCATCACGAGGTGGCGCCGGCACAGCATGAGATTGATTTCAAGTACGATAACGCGCTGGCTACGGCGGATAATATCATGACATTTAAGATGACGGTAAAGACCATCGCCAAACGCCACGGGCTGCATGCGACCTTTATGCCAAAACCGGTGCAGAATGTGGACGGTTCCGGTATGCATATCAATATGTCGCTGGAAAAAGACGGAAAGAATATCTTTTTTGATAAAAATGATCCGGAAGGATTAAGTGAGGACTGTTACCATTTCGTGGCGGGACTCATGAAGCATGTGCGCGGTATGACCTGCATCTGCAATCCCCTGGTGAATTCTTACAAACGCCTTGTTCCGGGCTATGAAGCGCCGGTGAGCATCGCCTGGTCTGCCAAGAACAGAAGTCCTCTGATCCGGATCCCTGCGGCAAGGGGAGCGAGCACCCGGGTGGAATTCAGGAGTCCGGACGGCGCCTCCAACCCGTATCTGGTCATGGCGCTCTGTCTGGCAGCCGGTCTTGACGGCATTAAAAATAAGCTGATGCCTCCGAAGCAGGTGGGAAGAAATATGTACATGATGACGGAGGAGCAGCTTCGCAGTATGAAGATCGGGGAACTTCCGAGAACCCTCGGGGAGGCATGCACGGCCTTTGAGGAGGACTTATTCCTGCAGAATATTCTCGGACCGCATATCGCGGGCAAGTTCCTGGAGGCCAAGAAAAAAGAATGGAATGAATACTGTGAGCACGTCTCTCAGTGGGAAATCGACGAGTATCTTTATAAGTTCTGACCGCGGGTGAAAAAATAAATGAATATAATTGTTGTTTTTCCCAAAAAAGAAGTGGCATTAAAAATTAAAAATATTCTCGTCAAAAATGGCTATGATGTGGCTGCGGTATGTTTAAACGGTGCGCAGGCCATCGCTGCTGCCGGGCATCTGGAGACAGGGGTGGTTGTCTGCAGTATCCGGTTTGTGGACATGATGTACCATGAATTGAAAGAGTGCCTGCCGGTGTATTTCGAGATGATCGTGGTCGCCAGAAGAGAACAGTGGCAGGAATATGGAGAGGAGGATGCCGCATGGCTTCCTCTTCCGATGAAAGGCTTTGATCTTGTGGATCTTGTGGCAGACCTGCAGGCGGAGATTCTCCGCCGCATCAAAAAAGACAGGACGAAGCCGAAGACCCGCAGTACGGAGGAGCGAAAACTCATCGACCGGGCGAAAGAGCTTTTGATGGCGCGGCATGGGTATACGGAGGAAGAAGCGCACCGGTACTTACAGAAGCAGAGCATGGACAGCGGCCGTGCGCTTACGGCGACGGCGAAGCGTGTACTTGCCGCCTGTGAGGACGGGGAAGCGGACGGCTCCCACACAGTATCGCAGGAATAGAGCAAATGCGAAAGGAGAAGGCGATGAAATTTACAAAAATGCACGGAATCGGCAATGATTACGTTTACATTAACTGTTTTGAGGAGGAAGTGAAGAATCCGGAGAAGCTGGCCAAATTTGTCAGCAACCGGAACTTTGGCGTGGGTTCGGACGGACTGATCCTCATCCGTCCGTCGGACAAGGCGGATTTCAGGATGGAGATCTACAATTCCGACGGGTCCCAGGCGGAGATGTGCGGAAATGGTATTCGCTGCGTAGGAAAATATGTGTATGACAACGGTCTGACCGACAAGACGGATATCACGGTGGATACCCTCGGCGGCATCAAGCACCTGAAACTTACCGTGGAAGAGGGGAAGGTAGCTCTCGTTCGCGTCAACATGGGCGAACCGGTGCTGGACCCGGCGAAGATCCCGGTCCGCTATAAGGAGAATCCGGTGGTTAATGTACCGATCGAAGTCAACGGAAGAGAGTATCACATTTCCTGCGTATCCATGGGGAATCCGCATGCCGTTGTTTTCCTGAACAACAGTGTAAAGGATCTGGATATCCGTATGATCGGTCCGTACTTCGAAAACCACACCCGTTTCCCGAAACGGATCAACACGGAGTTCGTGGAAGTGGTCGACCGGAAAAATGTCAACATGCGCGTGTGGGAGCGCGGCGCGGAGGAGACGCTCGCCTGCGGTACCGGCGCCTGCGCGGTGACGGTAGCCTGCGTGTTAAATGATAAGACGGACGATCAGATCACCGTTCATCTGTTAGGCGGCGACCTGCAGATCGAGTGGGACAGAGAGGCAAACCAGGTTTACATGACCGGACCGGCTACCACAGTATTTGACGGGGAGCTTTACGAATATCCGGAAGAATAGAAAAGATACGGGAGCCGTCCGGCACGGGCGGATACTCCCGTATAGATAAAAAAGCATGAGGCAGTCAGCCAGAGAGGAGACAGAACATGTTTAAGATTAATGACAATTATTTAAAATTACCGGGAAGTTATCTTTTCTCAAATATTGCAAAAAAAGTGGATGCGTACAGCAAGGCGCATCCGGATAAAGAGATCATCCGCCTTGGTATCGGCGATGTGACCCAGCCGCTGGCGCCGAAGATCATCGAGACGCTTCACGAGGCAGTGGATGAGATGGCGCACGCAGAGACATTCCACGGCTATGCGCCGGATCTGGGCTATGCTTTCCTGCGCGATACCATCGCAAAGAATGATTACAAGGACAGAGGCTGCGATATCAGCGCTGATGAGATTTTTGTCAGCGACGGCGCGAAATGCGATTCCGGAAACATTCAGGAGATTTTCAGCGTCGATAATAAGATCGCTGTCTGCGATCCGGTCTATCCGGTCTATGTGGACACAAACGTCATGGCGGGAAGAACCGGAACGTATGACCCGGTCACAGAGACATGGAGCGATGTGATCTACATGCCATGTACCGCAGAGAACAATTTCATTCCGGAGTTTCCGAAGGAAGCCCCGGACCTGATCTATCTGTGCATCCCGAACAACCCGACCGGAACGACCATCACCAAGTCCCAGCTTCAGGAATGGGTGGATTACGCCAACAGGATCGGCGCGGTCATCATCTATGACGCCGCTTACGAGGCATATATCAGCGAGGACGACGTCCCGCACAGCATTTACGAGTGCGAGGGCGCGAGAACCTGCGCTATCGAGCTTCGCAGTTTCTCCAAAAACGCCGGCTTCACCGGAACCCGTCTGGGCTTTACCGTCGTGCCGAAAGACTTAAAAGCAGGGGACGTATCCCTGCACGCACTCTGGGCAAGACGTCACGGAACCAAATACAACGGTGCTCCGTACATCATCCAGAAAGCCGGCTGGGCATGCTACACAGAAGAGGGCAAGGCACAGTTAAAAGAGCAGGTCGCTTACTACATGAACAACGCGAAGACCATCAAGGAAGGTCTGAAAGACGCCGGATTTACCGTCTTCGGCGGTGTGAACGCTCCGTATATCTGGCTGAAAACACCGGACAAGATGACTTCCTGGGAGTTCTTCGACTACCTGCTTGACAAGGCAAATGTGGTGGGAACACCGGGTTCAGGATTCGGACCGAGCGGAGAAGGATACTTCCGTCTTACCGCCTTCGGCTCCCATGAGAATACCCTCCGTGCCATGGAGAGAATCAAAAATCTGTAAAAATATACTGTGGATACCGTCGGGATTTTCCTTCCGATGGTATCTTTTTTATTGTACAGGAAATCTCTTCCGGGCTCTGTTCTATTTTCTGGAAATCTCTGCAAAATGTGAAGATTCTTTTAATTCTTTGTCATATTAATGATTTTTCAGTGTAGATGTGCTATCATAGGAAAAGGTTTGCATTTTCGGAATGTATTTAAAAAGCAGGAGGACAGGCATGTTTGAAGATAAAAACAAAGAAAATACCTCAGGGCTGGCGAAGTTATTCCGGCGGAAGGAAAAAGAGGAGGAGCCGGTTTCTCTTTACGAGCCGGAGATGGAGTTTGTCACAGAGGAAGAACTGAAAAAAGAGCAGGAAGCAAAGCAGAAGGCGGAAGCCGCGGGCGCCGGGTCGGATGAAAAGACCGGCGCAGACAGCGCAGGGACAGAAGAGACAAAGGCGGGCAGTCCACGGTCAGGCTTTTTTAAAAAGCCATCGTCCGTATCAGGAGAAAGCGATGGCGCAGGCAGCGAAAAAAATGGTGTAAAAGCCGGATTCGGCCGATGGTTTCACAAAAAAGAGCCAGAGATTCCGGAAGGTACGGCGTCGGGACCGCAGAATTCTCTGTTTGATGACGAACCGATCCTGTATGACGCGGATGAGGCGAAGGGACTGCGGAGCCTATCCAAAAAGAAGATCATCGCGATCGCCGGTGCTGCAGTGATCGTTGTCGGTGCCGCCGCGTATTTTATCATAACAAATCTCGGCGGGTCGGTGGACGGTACCGCCTATGTGGAGTCTGTGGACGATATCATGGGCTATGGCAGCGGAAGCGGGATGAACAACCGCTACACCGGCGAGGTGGAGCCGCAGGATTCCTGGAACATCACGCTGCAGTCGGATCTGTCCGTGGCGGAGTGTTATGTGGAGGAAGGAACCCAGGTGAAAGAAGGCGACCGGCTGTTTTCCTATAATACTGAGGAACTTCGTCTCGCAAGAGAGCGGGCAGAGCTTGAGGTGGAGACTCTGCAGAGTGAGAATGAGCAGCTGCAGAGGGACATTCGCTCCTATCAGAGTGACCTGAATTCTGCCAGCACCAGAGAGAGGATCGAGCTGCAGACGGAGATCCTGACGGCACAGACTACCATCAAGCGGAATGAGTACAGCATTGATTCGGCAAAGGACGAGATCGAGGATCTGAAAAAGAATATCCAGGATGCCACCGTCACCAGCAAGATGAACGGTGTGGTGCAGAGCATCAACGAGGAAGTGGGCGCCGGATCTGACGCAGGAAGCTCAGATGAGGAGGATTACACAGATTATTCGGATACAGGAGACGATTCCACCTACATGACCATCGTGGCCGTGGGAGATTACCGGGTCAAAGGAAATGTATCGGAGACCAACGTCTGGTCTCTGGCGGAAGGAGACCCGGTCATCATCCGTTCCAGAGTGGATGAAAATGCCAGATGGACCGGTGTGATCAGCACCATCAACACGGATGAGACGGCGGATGCGGAGGAGAGTTCCGACGATATGATGTACATGGATGATACCATGGGAGAGTCCGCTGCCACCTATAACTTTTACGTGGATCTGGACAGCGATGACGGTCTGATGATGGGACAGCATGTCCTGATCGAGCAGGACTTCGGGCAGGATGAGGAGCGGGAAGGTATCTGGCTGCCGTCAGCATATCTTCATATGGACGGAGACAAATACTATGTCTGGCTGTCCAATCGCAGAGAACGGCTGGAACTTCACGAAGTCAGTGTCGGTGAATACAATGAGGATCTGGACGAGTATGAGATCCTGGACGGACTTTCCGGGGATGATCTGATCGCCAGCGACACGGGAAGCCTGCAGGAAAATATGAAGACCACAACGGATATCTCTGAGATTGACAGCACAGACGAGTATTACGAGGAAGAGACCTCGGATGACACGCTGTATGACGACGGAAGCGGAGAGTATTACGATGAAGGACTCTCCGAAGATGATCTCTATTATGATGAAGAGCTTTCCGACGACGATCTCTACTATGACGATTCTGCGGATGGCGTGGACATCAGCGATGAGGCAGATATGTCGGACGAAGGATTTTAGGCAGTGTGGCTGTAAGAGAAGCGGAGCATCCGTTCTGAAAGGAAGAAGAGACATGCTTTTAGAGCTTAAGCATATTTACAAAAATTACAAGCAGGACAAGATCGTCGTGCCTGTGTTAAAGGATATCAATATTTCCATAGATGAGGGAGAGTATGTGGCGATCATGGGTCCTTCCGGTTCCGGAAAGACAACGCTGATGAACATCATCGGCTGTCTGGACCGGCCCACGGAAGGAGAGTATTTTCTGGAAGGTCGATCCATTGTCAATTATACGGAGAATCAACTCTCTGATCTGCGGTTAAAGACGCTGGGCTTTGTCTTTCAGAGTTTCAATCTGCTGCCAAAGCAGACTGCCCTTGACAATGTGGCGCTGCCGTTGAGCTACGCGGGGATACCGGTGAAGAAGAGACGGCAGATTGCCTTTAAGACTCTGCAGAGAGTCGGACTCGCGGACCGGGTGAACTTCAAGCCGTCGCAGTTGTCCGGCGGACAGCAGCAGAGGGTGGCCATTGCCCGGGCGCTGGTCAATAATCCGAAGATCATTCTGGCGGATGAACCGACAGGAGCGCTCGACAGCCGCTCCGGCACGCAGGTGATGAAGCTGTTTCAGCAGCTGAATGACGAGGGAGTCACGGTGATCATGATCACGCATGACGCTAATATCGCCGGACATGCCAAAAAGGTTCTTCGTATTCTGGACGGAGAGATTGCAGATGACTCACAGGAAGGAGGCCGGATACTTTGAAGAACAGAAAGAAGATCATTATTCTTGTGATCGTTGTGGTGCTGATTCTCGCAGCCGTCATCGGCGGCGTGGTTTACTTCATGAGAAACCGAAGCGGTTCTGTGGTGGATGTGTACTCCATGGAGCTGTTGAACAACGCCGGATTTGCAGGCGGCGAGTCCTCTCTGAGCGGCACCATTACTTCCGATTATGTGCAGGAGGTATATGCGGACGAAGAGCAGAAGGTGGAAGACGTCTACGTAAAACAGGGCGATTATGTAAAACAGGGCGATAAGCTCATGAAATACGATGTGGAGCAGCAGGAACTGGATCTGCAGCTGCAGGAGCTGGAGATCCAGTCTGCCAAACTGGAACTGGAAGATCTTGAGGACGAGCTGGAGAAAATGAAAAGCGCCCGGGCGTCCGGGACTGTGGATGGAAGCGGCGCTTCCGTGATGAACGCTTCCTTAAATCTTTCTTCCCTGAAAGGAGATATCCTGGCGTCGGTGATGGATGATACGACCTCCACCCGCACTACGGAAGAAGATACGGACGGGGAAAAAGGAACAGAAGTCCCGGAATCAAAAGAGACCGGAGAGGAAGGAACAGAAACCTCCGGGACAAAAGAGAACGGAGAAGAAGGGACAGAAACTTCCGGGACCAAGGAGACCGGGGAAGAAGAAGAGGAAACTTCCGGCACAAAAGAAGACGAAAGTCAGGAAAGCAGCGGTACAGACCGCTTCACAAAGAAAGCGCCTGCCGTCAGAAAGACAGAAAATGGAACGAATGGTTCGGATAACGGGGATGATACAGGAACCGGGGAAACCGGCGACGGAACCGATAGCGAGGAGTCGGACGACGGAACAGAGAACAGCGAAGAAGAGACCGGCGATGAAACCGAAACTGGCGAGACCGGGACCGACGGAGAAGAAGGAGAGACCGGAAGCACAGAGGAGACCGGTGAAGAGGAAGAAAGTCCTCTCCTCTCTCTTGCGGATGCACCTTCCGATGCCACCCCCGGGACCGGAACCAGCGAGGATCCGTACATTTTTGATCTGAACGTAGATGGCACGATCAGCGGCGAGCTGCTCAGTCAGCTGGTGGGAGAGGAAGAAAAAGAAGTTTATGCGTATTTCTTCCGGTATACCAGTGAGGCAAAGTACGAGGAAGACGCCGATAAGGATGCGGAATCCAGAGAGAATGACGCGGGAAGGATCGTCATCAGTCCGCAGAAGTTCGCAGCTGCCTGGACAAAGGAAGAATACAGCTTTGATGAAGTGCAGTCCGCAGTGCGCGACCGTGTCTTAAAAGACAGTATCGTCTCGGTCAGTGACAGTGTCCGGGGCGGTGGCAGCGACGGGGCGCCGTATGCCTTCCTGATCCGGGGCGATGAAAATACAAAGGCAATCTCCGGCTCCGTGATCCGAGAGCTGCTGGAAAAGGAATCGACGGCAGTGTTCAAAGTCTTTGAATCAGAGACCCTCTACGATGCCAGCGAAGGCGGGGCATCGGCAAGCTTTGTGCTGAATCCGGTTTACGACAAAGACGGATTTGACGCCCGTGCGGTGTACTCCATTGCGGATCTGCGGACAGCCATCCGGGAGAGAAAGCTCAAGAGCAGGATAGAGATGGTCACAGATAACACTTATGGAGACGGAAGTGCCAATGATGCTTATATTTATCTGCTGAGTAAAGACGGAACGGTTCGCGGTTCCGTTGTGTTGATGCTGGCGGGCGGCGATTATTACGCGGAATTTCAGGAGTTTGCGAGTGAGGAAGCGTATGAGAAGAGCCCGTATTCCCCGGAGCGCAGCGTGAGTATCCAGCCGGGAACAGCAATCACCGGGATTGAAGCTTCCAGAGAATATACGCTGCTTCAGTTAGAGTCAGCGCTCAAAGCGGCGGAGGCGGCGTCCCGGGTTCCTGGTATCTTAAAATCGGAGATCACCGATAAGGTCAAAGATGCTTCCGGCGGTACCGGAACGATGGAGGATCCGTATATATACAGACTGGTCAGCGGAGGAAGAGTTCGCGGCTCAGTCATCAATGACCTGATAAAAAACAAAGGATTCGCCACTTTCTATGAATATGATTCGGAGGAAGACGGTCGGCAGGGTAATGCAGCGAATTCCATTACCATACGGCCGAGCACGATTTTCCGTGAGAGCGTCGCATCCTTTGGATGGTATACGCTGGCAGATCTGAGTGAGGCTATGGTCGTGGCAGATCAGATCGAGATCCAGCCTGCCAGAAAGACGGTCACTACCGGAAATACCTATAACTTTACGGCAAAGCTCACCGGAAAGAACAGCGATGTGCTGACAGTGACCTGGGAGCTGAAACGGAACGAGTCAAACAATACGACGCTGATCAACGGCACGCTGACGGTGGGGGCAGATGAGACGGCAGATTCTCTTCGGCTGATCGCTTCCGCGGGAGGAAAACGGGGCGTGCTTACCGTAAAGGTAAAGAAAGATACCTCTTCCCATGCGGAAAACGGGACGGATAGTGGCTCGGGAAGTACCGGCGGAAGCTATGACGGCGGCGGCAGTTACAATGGCGGCGGCAGCGGCGGCACCATTGATTACAGTACGTACACCGCGGAGGAACTGGCAGACGCCATCGCCGATAAAGAGGCGGAGATCGCGGAGGCCAGACAGAGTCTGACAGAAGCGAGGATCAATTACCAGGAAGCCAAGCAGGAAGTGGATGACGCGACCGTGACGGCGAAGGTGGCCGGCGAGGTTACGCTGGCTTACACGAAGGAGGCCATGCCGGAAGACGGTTCTCCGGCAATCATCGTACGGGGACAGGACGGTATGTACGTCAATGTGGATGTCAGTGAGATGTCTCTGGATACGGTGAAAGTGGGAGGAACCATTTACTGTACTTCCATGGAGACCTATGAGCAGTATGAGGCGGAGATCGTGGAGATCTCTCCGTATCCGGTATCAGGCGCAGGCGAGGACTACATGTATGACGGCATGTCCAATCCGAACAGTTCCTACTATCCGGTTGTGGCGTACATTGAAAATGCGGACGGGCTTGTGACCGGGGAGACCGTGGAGGTGTCCTACAGTCAGCAGTCCATGGGAACCGTGTCGGAGGAAGCCATCTATCTGCAGGAAGCTTATGTGCGCACCGACGACGATGGCAGAAGTTATGTGTACAAGGAAGGAAAAAACGGCCGGCTGGAAAAACAGTATGTAAAGACCGATCAGGTGCTGTATGGACAGTATGTGGAGATCCTTTCCGGAGTGACGATGGATGATCACATCGCCTTCCCGTACGGAAGAGATGTGAAGGAGGGAGCAAAGGTGGAACGCTCCGAAAATACGGATAATATTATATACTAGTGTACTGACCTGCTCACATTTCGTATGATGAACGGGTCAATACAAGAGGGTTCCGCCGCAAGCGAGAGTTGAATCTTAAAAGGACGGTTAGAAAATTATGCTGGAAAATATACGATTATCTTTTCAGGGAATCTGGGGACACAAGCTTCGTTCCCTTCTCACAACGCTCGGTATCATTATCGGTATCGCAGCCATCATCGCCATTGTCTCCACCATCCAGGGAACCAATGAACAGATTCGGAAGAACCTGATCGGTTCCGGTACCAACACAGTAAATGTGCGTCTGGTGGAAAGCGGGGACTGGGATTATGATATGGCATACGGCAGTATCCCATCCGGTATTCCGGTGCTTGACAGCGAGATGCGGGAAGATCTTAATGATATTGACCATGTGGAAGACGCCTCATTATATACAGTCCGGACGGCAGTGGATTACATTTACTATAATGATACTTCCCTCCAGGGCGGCGAGCTGATCGGGGCAGATTCCCATTACTTAAATACCTGCGGCTATGTGATGACAAAAGGCAGGGCGTTCACCGAGGGCGATTACACAAATTACCGCAAGGTAGCGGTCATTGATACGACGGCTGCCGACAGCCTTTTTGACGATGAGAATCCGGTGGGTAAGACCATTGATATTCAGGGGGAGCCGTTCACGATCATCGGTGTGATCGAGGAATCCTCGCAGTTTGAACCGGTCATAGAATCGGTGGAGGATTACTATCAGTATATGTACGATGATGCCGGGAGCAGCGGCTCTGTGATCATACCGGATACGGTGTGGAATATCGTCGGACAGTACGATGAGCCGCAGAATGTGCGTCTGCTGGCGGATTCCACCGACGCGATGAGCGAGGTGGGCAGAACGGCTGCCAATCTGCTCAATGACTTTGTGGATAACGAAACGATCAAATACAGCGCGGAGGATATCATGGAGCAGGCACAGCAGAATGAACAGCTCAGTGAGTCCACCAATCAGCAGTTGATCTGGACAGCGAGTATCTCTCTGCTGGTCGGCGGCATCGGTGTCATGAATATTATGCTGGTGTCTGTGACGGAGCGTACCAGAGAGATCGGTCTGAAAAAGGCCATCGGCGCCCGGAAGAATAAAATACTGGCGCAGTTCCTGACAGAGGCAGCGGTGCTTACCAGCCTCGGGGGAATTCTCGGGACGATCACAGGAATCATCTTTGCGGAGGCCATCAGCCGGATCTCCAATGTTCCGGTGGCTATCAGCATACCGGCGGTCATCATCGCCATCGTGTTCTCCATGCTGATCGGTATCATTTTCGGGTTCTTCCCGGCAGTCAAGGCGGCGAATCTGGATCCAATCGTGGCGCTGCGGCACGAATAACGTCTGTTGCTGATCCTGGCGTGAAAAGTGACAAACGTGGATAAAAACAGCAAAAAAACAAAAATGGGGGTTGAAAAAACCCTCATTTTGCTGATAGAATTTATAACGAAAAACAACATAATAATTAAAAACAGAAAGAAATGTAATGACAGGAGAGAATCATGGGAAAATATTTTGGAACTGACGGCTTCCGTGGAGAAGCAAATGTAACGCTGACCGTAGAGCATGCCTACAAAGTAGGACGTTTCCTCGGATGGTATTTTGGCAAAGATAAAGAAGAAAAATGCCGGGTAGTCATCGGCAAGGATACGAGAAGATCCAGCTACATGTTTGAGTATTCTCTGGTGGCAGGTCTGACTGCGTCCGGCGCGGACGTATATCTTCTCCATGTAACGACGACGCCAAGCGTATCTTATGTGGCAAGAACCGAAGACTTTGACTGCGGTATCATGATCTCCGCCAGCCATAATCCATATTATGACAACGGGATCAAGCTCATCAACTCTAAAGGAGAAAAAATGGATGAGGAGACCATCCTGAAAGTGGAAGATTACATTGACGGCAAGCTGGAGATTCCATTTGCGGTAAAAGACGAGATTGGCTGCACGGTAGACCACGCGGCAGGAAGAAACCGCTATATCGGCTATCTGATCTCTCTGGCAACCCGCTCCTACAAGAATATGCGCGTCGGTCTGGACTGCGCCAACGGCAGCGCCTGGATGATCGCCAAGAGTGTGTTTGACGCCCTGGGAGCGAAAACCTATGTCATTAATGCGGAGCCAAACGGCCTTAACATCAACACCAACGCCGGCTCCACCCACATTGAAGTGCTGCAGTCTTTTGTCAAAGAAAATCATCTGGACGTAGGGTTCGCTTTTGACGGCGACGCCGACCGCTGTATCGCCGTGGACGACACCGGCGCGGTCATTGACGGCGACCTGATACTGTACGTTTGCGGAACTTATATGAAAGAAAACGGCACGCTGGAAAACAACACGATCGTGACGACCGTGATGTCCAACTTCGGTCTGTACAAAGCGCTGGATCAGGCAGGCATTTCCTATGAAAAAACAGCCGTCGGCGATAAATACGTCTATGAAAACATGGTGAAAAACGGTCACCGCATCGGCGGCGAACAGTCCGGCCACATCATTTTCAGCAAATACGCCAACACCGGAGACGGTATCCTCACAGCCATCAAGATCATGGAAGTGATCCTGGAAAAGAAGATGCCTCTCTCCAAACTGGCAAGCCCGGTGAAGATTTACCCGCAGGTATTAAAAAATGTGCGCGTAAAGAGCAAACCGGAAGCCCAGAACGACGCCGATGTGCAGGCATCCGTACAGTCTGTGGCTGATTCTTTAGGCGACACCGGACGGATCCTCGTCCGTGAGAGCGGAACAGAACCATTGATCCGCGTCATGGTGGAAGCAGAGACCATGGAAGAATGCGAGAAATATGTGGACGCAGTCATCGACGTGATCAGAGAAAAAGGACACTGCGTGGAGGAATAATGCCGGCTCGTCCGGGTGGACAGTTGCCCCATAATTGTATATATTGATATGTTGCAGGCGTAACATCTTTTCATGTATAAGAGAAGGTGTTGCGCCTGTTGTGTTTTATGCGCCTGTTATATTTTATGAGTCTGTTATATTTTATGAGTCTGTTATGTTTTATGAGTCTGTTGAGTTTTATGAAAACATATGGTCAGATCGTTCGTCTATCCATCTTATCGCTTTCCCATATTTTATGGGAAACCATAGAAATATAATGACACTTCCGTTTTCTCTATGTTACAATTTTTATGTATTTGTAAGAAAAATTCTACGATTTTTGTTGATTATGACGGAGAAAAGCGATATTTTTGTCGTGATATAAGCGGCGATAGCAAAGGGATGACCCGCGGCGTGATACGCCGGAACAAAGGAGGGGGAGCGATGAAGAGGAAGAAGTTACTTGTGTGGATTCTGTTGTGCGCGATGCTGGTGACGGACATTCCGGCACGGGCGGCGGTGGAAAATAATAATGATGTATATTATATCAGCACAGCGGAAGAACTGGTGAAGATACTGGAGGCAACGAGAGGGAAAGGGTACTTTGAGCTGACGGAGGATATCGATCTGAGCGGATATGATTGGGAACCCATCGGTCTGGTTGGAACCTTCAACGGGAACGGATATGCGCTTCGCAATGTCACTATAACAGGAGCTGCGAAGGGGAATTTAGATTCGTATGTGGGTCTGTTCTATAATTGGGGTCTTACGCCGGGTGCGGAAGGATATGTGACAAACCTCACTCTGACCAATATAAAGATTGATGTGAATGTTCTGGAAGGGGAACAATATGAAACGGCGTACGTCGGTCCTTTCGCCGGGAATGTCGGAAGTATCAATAATTGTACGGTTTCCGGCAGTGTAACAGTGACTGGCGGGGAGAATATGCCGGTAGATGGCCGTATCGAGATGACCGGTCTTAAAAATGCCAGTAACTGCCGGGTCGATCTGGACATGAGATATGAAGGCGGGGAGACCGAACTTTCTACCGTGTATGTGACGGCGATGTCTGCCTGCACCAACTGTCAGTATGAGGGAGATGTAAAAGCGATTGACAACACAGGTTCTGTCACTATATATGCAAAAGCAGCGGAAGCCTCCAGGGGATGTTCTTTTACCGGAAATGTGGAGGCGAACGGCTCTGGCTATGTGGAAGCCCGTGGCATGGAAGGCGCCGATTGTTACATGATAGGGGATATTTCGGCAGTTTCTTCCGCCGATAAAGCGTTCGCTTACGGGACAGGAGGGAACGGCAATCTTCTGGAAGGAAATGTCACTGCCCGGGGAGTGGGAACGGAGTGGAATTCTGTGACGGCTTTCGGCGTGTATGAAGCGGCGACAGAAACCGGAGAGGCAAATTATCCGGTTCATGAGGCGAAAGATTGCCAGGTGAGGGGAAATATCACGGCTTCTGAAAGTGGGAATTATAATTCGAATGAGAGAGAGGCTTTCGTGGCCGCCTACGGAGTATACAGTACCAGTGCGGATGATAACGTGACGGGCTGTTATGTCTGGGGCGACGTCAGCGCCAGCAGTGAAAATAATCAGGCGCAGGCGGCGGGGCTTTATCTGTGCTCGGAAAGCTATTTTCAGGGGAATGTGACGGCAAAAGGAAACGCGAAGGAAAAGTCTTATGGTTATGGCACATCAGCTTCTGGCAATTATGGGGGAAAGGATAATTATGCAGCAGGAGATATAACCGCGTGGAATCCTTCCGGCGCGGCAGAAGCGGATGGAAGCACAGCAGGGGAGAACTGTTTTGTGGAGGGCGATGTTTCCGCTTCCGGAATGAACGTCTATGCGTACGGGCTGGATGATATTTCCTTAAATTCTTTCTATTATGGGGATGTGAGAGCGGAAGGAAAGGAAGAAGCCAATGCCTCCCTGATACAAAATGCGCAGAATTCCTATGCCGCAGGAGACGTCTATGCACAGAGCAGCGAGGTGGCCAGAGCAGATGGAATCTACCCAAACAATACTTCCGGTAATAACGCCGTCGGTAATATTACGGCGGAAGGGGGAAAACCGTCAAGCTCCTATGGTTCTGGCGGCGACGGGGGCAGTTTCTCAGGCACGGTAACCAGTATCTACGACGGCAGGACGATTTCCGCCGGTGCGCCGGGGGCGGCGCAGTATTTTATCGAGGACAGATATGATAAAATATATATATCCGATACGATACCAGAAAATATGTATTATGATAAAGTTGTCGGCAGAGCCGTCTACGGCCAGGGCGGAAGTGTGACAGAGCCGGAAGAGTGGGGGCCGGAAGGAGGAGAGGACGATCGGAAAGACATCTATTCTCTCCGGATTATGGATGCGCGGACCGATAAGCCGGTGACTGACGCCACGGTGGACGTGGATGGAACAAAGTATCAGACCGATAACAATGGAATGATCACGGTGACGGGCAGCCGTTATATAAAAGGGCTGGAGGTAGTACAGGGCGGTTCCATTGTACATACTCAGAGCAGGATTTACGCAAAAGAGGGAAGAACAAAGAATATTTATGTCAACGGGCTGAAGCTGGATCTTCAGGATCTTGATCTAGGAGAAAGCGGAGAAACCACGGTGACAGGTCCGGAGATCAATATAAAGGGGAAGAGTTTTCCGCTGTTTGAGCTGCCGTTTTCCTTTGAGATGGATCTGGTGGAGTCCATGCGGATCGCCTATGATGACGAGAACAGAGTATATCAGGTGATTCTGGACAGCGATCCGGACGACGATGAGGATGGGATCGCGGACGCCGCAGATTCTTTCTGGCTGGGAGACTATCAGCGGATAAAGCGGCAGTGTGAAAATGCATACCGGGATTTCCGGGAAAAGTCCTTCTCGGGACTGAACAGAAGTTTTGGCATCGACAGCAGCGTGGACGCCAGCGGTTATCTGGAATTTGCTGTGACAAAAGACGGTCTGGAGTTGCAGGACGGGAAGCTGGTTTTTGTGGTGGCCGGTTCTTTTGCCGCCAGCCGTCCGATACCGCCCGCGCCGTACATTTTTCTGACATTCGGTATTGAAACCGGTTTTCAGGCAGAGAGTACGCTGACGCTGGAGGAGGCGGTGTACATTGATCCTCAGATATCAGCGGAAGCGGATATCTCCTTTGATCTGACGCCTTCGGTGGGCGTCGGAGCCGGTCTGGATAAGATTTTATCGGCGGAAGTGGGGATAGAAGGCCCGTTAAACGCCAATCTGAATCTGCCGTTCAGAAGCATGAAAGAAAATGCAAAGCTTACCCTGGCGTCGAGAATTTACCTGCAGCTGACGGCTTTATCTTTTCGCATGAGGTTCAGCAAAACCTTTGCCGACGTACAGCTTTATCCAAAAGAGGAAGAAGACGATTCCGGCCTGCAGACCTTTGCTTCCATACCGGACGACGGAGCGATGGAGCTGATTGACAGAAGTTATCTTCGCGGAACTTTCGCTCGCTCTTCCGGACGGAATACCTCCGCCGGCGATACGGTAAAAGATCTGGTCTATCCATATGGGAAGGCTCAGACCATCACCCTGTCAGGGTCTACAAAGCTGATGGTCTGGCTGGATGACGACCAGAGCAGAGATCTGGCTAACAAGACGGCGCTGTATTACAGTATCCTCAGAGATGGAGAGTGGAGCGAACCGCAGCAGATTGAAAACGACGGAACGCCGGACTTTGATTTTAGTCTCTGCCGGGCAGGTTCCGGCGCAGCCCTTGTATGGCAGGACGCCAAAGAGCCGGTGGCTGAGAATGTCACGGAAGAAGAACTGGCGAAAGAGGTGGAGCTTTCCTACATAGAATACGATGGCGGCGAGTTTCAGAAGGTCATCAGCCTTACCGAAGGAGAGAACTATGAATACAGTCCGAAGCTGTACAGCACCTATTCCGATCGTTATGTCATATGGACGCAGAACGACTCTGACAGCATACTTCCGGGCGCCGGCGATACAGCGGAAAGTATTTATTTCACACATATTGATTATGATGGCAGAAGCTATCAGAAACAGGAGACGAAAGTCGTGGCGGAAGGCATTTCTTCCCTGTATGAGACTGCTGTGGGAGAGGACGGTCTGGTGGCATGGCTCACGGGCAGCGACATGAATCCTGACAATGAAGGGGCGAGAAAGCTGTCTGTGAAGGAAATGTCCGGTCAGGAAAGGACAGTGGAATATGAACAGAATACCCGCCTGTCCAGTCTGCAGTTGAACGGGAGCCAGGTATTCTTTTCCGAGGAAGGAAGCATCAAATACCTGTCGATGGAAGAGGAGCCGACCCTGATCGTGGAAGATCAGGGCATGGGAGACGCGCCTGTCAGATTATTGTTCCGGGAAAACACCAGTAATTATTTGCCGCTGGCTGTCGTATACGAGGTGCAGGACGGTTTCACATCGAATCTCTATGCTTCTTATCCTGGCAGCGGCGGAACTTACACCAATCCGGTGCCGGTGACAGACTGGGATGAGAAGATCCGGGCGTGGAGCATTCTGGAAGGAATGGACGATACGATGGAGATTGGCGCTTTGCTGGCCGATATTCAGGTTGGCGAGGCAGAAAATGATATGTCTGAAACCGCGTGGCTTGTCTGGACTACCGCCAACCCGCAGGAAGATATCATCCTGACGGAAGTATTTACCGAAGACGACCATATTTCCAGAGGCAGCACAGCGACCTTTTTGTTAAATGTGGAGAATCATACGAAAGAGAATCTGAAAAATCTCACGATAAAGATAGCCGGAGCGGACGGCAACAGTTTTTATGAAGGGGAAACAGACGCATTTGTTAAGGCCGGAGGCATCAATACGATTGCGGTGAACGTCCCGGTTCCTGCTGATTTCCAGCAGCAGGAGCTGACATTTACCGTGACCGGCGGTGCGGAAGAAGCGGACATGGAAAATAACAGCCGTACATTTCTGGCGGGCGCGGCCAACCTGAGCCTGGAACTGAACGACCGCCATCTTCATGACGACGGATATCTGGAAGCGGTTATCACCAATAACGGAAGTGCGGACGCCTCCGGGGTGGATTTGAAGATAACCGGGGAGGATGGAGCAATCATCTATGAAGATACGGCAGGAAATGTAACGGCCGGCGGTGAAAAAAGGGTGACAATCCCGATTCCGGATGGTAAACGTACATTTGATGATGATACGGACAGTTACGGTATCGTCGCCGAAGTATCCCACGATGGGGAGGAGAGCACGAAAACTGACAATGAAACCATGTTCCGCATCCGTCCGCCGCAGATTACACAGATTGCGATTGCTGAGAGAACACTCACTATGGATATAGGAGAAATTTACCAGCCGTCGGTACAGGTTTATCCTTCCAATGCACTGAACAAAGAGTATCGCGTCTGCTCTGATAACGAAGATGTCGTCACGGTAGATGAGAACGGAACAATTCGGGCAGTTTCCGAGGGAACAGCGGATATTATCTTTATGGCAGTCAATTCCAGCGCGGCATCCAGAGTAAACGTCACTGTGGGTAGCGGAAGTGATACGGGAACGACCCACAAGATCTTATTGGATGCCGGTGGCGGAACAGTTTCGCCGCAGCGCCTGGAAGTGCAGGACGGGCAGACAGCAGTGTTGCCATGCCCGATGCGGGAAGGGTACTACTTCGTCGGTTGGTATGACGCTCCGGAAGGAGGCAGCGAGATTAACAGTGAGACGGCAATCACACAGGATATGACCCTGTATGCCCGGTGGACAGATACCAGATTTCCAAATCCGGAGCTGCCGGAAATTGATAACCCAGATCCGGATAACCCAGATCCCGATGTTCCGAATCCGAACCCGGGAGAAACAGATCCTGACGACCCAACTCCGGATACTCCGTCGCCAGATCCAACGCCAGGCGGCAACCCTGGAACCGGAACCACATCACAGCCGGGTACGCCGACGCAGCCGGGAGGAAGCGGAACAACGCCACAGCCAGGTGGTAGCGGAGCGGGAACCGGTCAGACCGGCAATAAGACGCCGCAGGCAGCGGCACAGTATCGTGTCGGCGATATAGTGACGGCCAGCGGACTTCGTTACCGGGTAACCGATGCCCGGTCCGCACAGGGACAGGTACAGATGATCGGTGCGTCGGGCGCTGCGAAGAAGGCGGTGAATATCCCGGCAGAGATTTTTTCTCCTTCCACCGGACAGCGTTTTAAAGTAACAGCTATCGGAAATAATGCGTTTAAAAATCAAAAGAAGCTGCGTAAGCTGACGATAGGAAAGAACGTAAGAGTCATAGGAAAGAAGGCGTTCTTCAACTGTAAGAAGCTGAAAAATATTACCATGAAGACGAAAACTCTGACGAAAAAGACGGTTGGAGCGAAAGCGTTCCGTGGCATCTATGCCCGGGCGGTCATCAAGACGCCGAAACAAAAGCGGACGCTGTACAGAAAGATTCTGCGGGCGAAGGGCGTCGGTGTTCAGGTTAGAATCCGTTAGCTGTGCCATAAAAAGGGGAGCAGATGACCACTGCGGGTCATTTGCTCCCTCTTGCTTTTCTTATTTCCGATATTCTTCCGGAATATCTTCCTCATTCCAGAAGCTTACGCCGAACTTTTTCTGGCTGCCCATCTTGATGCCGTAGCCGAGAACGTTGTCGGTGGAGCGGTCAAGAAGCATGTTGATGTAGTCCATCGCCTCTTTATGTTTCTCGCCTACGACGTAGACGTTAAAGTTCTTGGTCGCCTCACTGTTGATCACAGTGTAGTTGCCTGCCTTTAAATCTTCATCTCTCTGTGAAACTAATTTCTGCTGTTCTGCTGTCATAATATTTCTCCTCCTTGTCAATGTATTTGGTAAATGTACTCTATTACTGTCCGTGCCGGTCAGCCTGCCGGGTGGGACATAAAAAGGGCAGATCATCTGCCGCCAAATGGCACGAAGCCCTGTTTGTCATTATAACACAAAAGAAGATGAAAGCAAATTTTTTTATTCCTGTTGCGCTTCTTTCAGGAAGCCATTATAATAGTGCGTGAATCTTTCAGACAGCGCACCCGGATTTACATAAAATCAGAGGTGCAAAATAGAAGCATACGAGCTGGGAGGTGATTGTATGCAATGCGATTACTGTGCGTTTTATTATATTGACGAGGAAGACGGTCAGGGAGAATGTACGGTGAATCTGGACGAGGACGATCTGGCAAGACTGCTTGCCAGTCCAAAGGACGGATGCCCGTATTTTCAGATGTATGATGAGTACAAGATCGTGCGTAAGCAGATGTGAGAGTTCCGGGCTCAAAGAGGATGAGGAACGGAAAGTCATCTCGGAAGTGAAAACGAGAGTTGGAGTATTTCCAATGGAATAAAAAAGTGAAGGAGATTCTAATATGGGTTTTTCAATGGATGTAAGCGTACCGGTTCTTACGGTATTTGTGCAGGGACTGCTCAGTTTCTTCTCGCCCTGTGTCCTGCCGCTGCTGCCTTTGTATATCGGGTATCTTTCGGGCGGCACGGCGGTAAAAAAAGAAGACGGGCGTATGCAGTACAGGCGGGGCAAGGTGATGCTTCACACGGTGTTTTTTGTGATCGGCGTGAGCTTTGCCTTTTTCGTGCTGGGGCTTGGCGTGTCGGCGGTCGGCACATTTTTTAAATCCAATCAGGCGATGTTTGCCCGGATTGGCGGTATCGTTGTGATCTTGTTTGGACTGTATCAGCTGCGGGTGTTCGGGTTCTCGCAGACGCTGGAACGGGAGCGGAGACTGCCGTTTCGGCTGGATAAGTTTGCCATGTCGCCGCTTACGGCGCTGCTTTTAGGATTTACGTTCAGCTTTGCCTGGACGCCTTGTGTGGGACCGGCGCTGACCAGCGTGCTGCTCATGGCGGCCTCCGCCTCCACCCGGCTGGCGGGATTCGTCTTGATCGGCGTTTATACACTGGGCTTTGTGCTGCCGTTCCTTGCGGTGGGATTATTTACGACCACCCTTCTGGAACTGTTCAGAAAGCATCAGCAGGTGGTGCGCTACACGGTAAAAATTGGCGGTGTCCTCATGGTGCTCATGGGGATCTTCATGTTTACCGGAACCATGAACAATGTGACCGGTTACCTTTCCAGAATCTCAGACATTCCCGGCGTGGAGCAGGAAGAGACTTCCGAAAAGAATGCGGGAGCGGGAGCAGGTGGCGGAACTTCCGGGGATGAAGCCGATGTGGAGAGCGACACCGGAACGGATGACATAAATTCGGAAGATGACACAAGTGCGGGAACCGCTGCAACGGATGAAGAAACTGCCCCAGGCAAGGAGCCGGACGGGCATCAGAACAACGGAGACAGCTCCGGAGAAGAGAACGGAGCGGAAGATGCAGTCGGTGAAGTAGCCCCGGCGGTGGACTTTGCGCTGACCGATCAGTATGGGGAGACGCACCGGCTGGAAGACTATAAGGGAAAGACGATTTTCCTCAATTTCTGGGCAACCTGGTGCCCGCCGTGCAAGGCGGAGATGCCGGACATTCAGGAGATTTATGAAACGTATGATACGGAGGGAGAGGACGCCCTGGTCGTCCTTGGAGTGGCAACACCTTCCATGGGACAGGAGGGCACGGAAGAAGAGATCCGTACATTTCTTGAGGAAAACGGGTATACCTATCCGGTACTCATGGATACGGAAGGCGAGCTCTTTGGCGCTTACGGCGTATATTCCCTGCCGACCACGTTCATGATCGACCGGGAAGGAAATGTGTTTGGCTACGTGAGCGGTATGCTGACGAAAGATATGATGGAAAGTATCATAAAGCAGACCATGGAAGGATAAAACAGAAAGATAAGACGACAGGTGCTGCCGCATCAACGATGGATCGCTGATGTGACAGCACTATTTTAATGTATAGTATTCATATATGACATTTGTTTTCATATAATGTTTTTCCTGCTTTTTTATCGGTGGCGTTTCACAAGAATGTAGTAGGCAAAAACAATCAGGCCGATGACACAAAAAATATCCACAGGCATCCCCCTTTCTGACATCGAGCACTTGTCGACGGCTACTTTCTGGCTCAAAACTCCTTTTTCTGTACGATGCCGATGCTGATCAGGCAGGACAACCCGAGAAGAAGGAGTGCGACGATCAGCAGGATGGCTGCCAGGATGCCCGCATGGACGGTCGGCATCGTGTCGAGGATGGTCACAAGATCAATACCGATCAGTTGAAGTCCTTTGACTGCCAGCGTGCCCAGCACGGACACAAGAGCAAGACAAACGATCAGGACGATCCGTCCCCGTTCTCCGCCAAATTTAAGTTGGAACGGCAGCATCAGGGCGAGGATCACAAACATCATGGACAGAATAAAAGCTGCGCTTAACCACATTTCCGTATCAGGATAAATCCCTTTGAAGAAGCCCACCAATGTGGTGAGGATCACCGCCAGCATCCAGGCGCAGCAGCCGAGAATCGCGCCGAAGATATATTTCTCCACGGCGTAAGTGCGGCGGGAAATCGGCAGGGAGAACAGGAATGCGTTGCCGTTGTCAAATTCATCGTAACTGATGGAGCTTATGGAAAACAGGGAAGACACAAAGGCCATGAAACCTGTGGTGAAAACGACATCGTAGGATGAAAACGTAATGACAACGCCCACCAGTAATATAAGAAGAAAAAATCGCTTCTGCATTTTCATTAATTTAAAATCTTTGATCAGTAAACCTTTCATTTCCTTGCACCTCCCTGTTTCATGGTTGAAGGAGTTCTTCCCGGCCTCGTATCATCATGGAGATCACTTCGTCGATACTGCCATTTTCTATGGCGACGTCCGGATAATTTTCCATATAAAATGTCTTCTGGTTCGTCAGGCAGCTGTAGCCGTAAGTCTCTTTTTTGACCCGTAAAATGTATTGTTTATCCAGGGCGCCGTATTGTTCTTCGCTCATTTTCAGGAGAGCGTAATCACTTAAGAGAACGTCGGTTTCTTCGTGAAGGACGATGCGGCCCTCGTGGATCATGTAAATGTCATCGCAAAGACTCTCCAGGTCGCTGGAAATGTGGGAGCTGATGAGGATAGACCGCTCCGGATCCGCTTCCATGTATTCCCGCAGAAGATCAAGAAGTTCATCTCTCGCTATCACATCAAGGCCGGCGGTGGGCTCGTCGAGGAGCAAAAACCGGGCGTTATGGGAGATGGCGACAAGCACTTTGAGCTTTGCCCGCATGCCGGTGGAAAACTCCCGGATCTGTTTGCAAAGGGGCAGCCCGGCCTTTTTTACCTGTTCCATAAAAAATGTTTTGTCAAACTGGCGGTAGAGACTGCCCAGCACCGGGAGGATGTCGTCGATGGTCAGGTAGCCGGAAAAACCGGAATCGGAGAGCACGACGCCCAGATTCTCCTTATCTGCGGCAGTAAACGTCCGGATATCCTTTCCCAAGAGGGTGATATCGCCGCCGTCTGCGGCGATCAGACCAAGCACCGCCTTAAAAGTGGTGCTCTTTCCGGCGCCGTTCTGGCCGACCAGGCCGGTGATGCAGCCGGGCATCACCGAGAGCGAGCAGTCCAGTGAAAAATTCGTATAATGTTTTCTCAAATGTTCGATTTTCAGCATAAGGAATCCTCCTAAATCATTTCGTCCGGAATCATCTGGCTTCCGGAGACATTTCGCTTTCAGAGATATCTTACTTCTGAAGGCATCCGGCTTCCCGAATCGCCCTGTCTCCGGAATCATTTTTCTTCCAGAATCATCTCAAAGAGAGTACGGATATCTTCATCACTGATTCCGCATCGTCTGCCTTTTTGTATGGCCATCTCCAAATCGGCTTCCACTTCTTTTTTCTGCTCTTCCAGTAAAAGTTCCGCGTTGGCTGCCGCCACATAGGTACCTTTGCCGTGTATGGTCACGGTGAATCCTTCCGCTTCCAGATTGTCGTAGGCTTTCTTGACGGTCAGTGCGCTGATCTTTAATTCTTTTGCGAGAGAGCGGACAGAAGGGAGGTTGTCGTTTTCCTTTAGTTCCCCGTCCCGGATCAACGTTTTGATCTGGTCGACAATCTGTTCATAGATGGGAACCATGGAAGAGTGATTGATGATGATTTTCATTGTATTTGACCTCCTCTGTTGTAAACAGTATATAACAGTGCGTGACTGTTGTCAAGTGTTATATACTGTTTATTTTAAAAATGTATGAGAAAGGCTTGTTTGGAAGAAGAGATGGACAGATCAGGGAATTTTTGATATGATGTATCTGTTTGGTCATGTACTGTCCGGCGATATGTCTGACTGCCCGGATGGCAGAAAGAAGATGGGATGTACAGAGACATGGCCATACATTACATTTACTGAGAAAAAGAAAGCAGAGAGGAGAATACGATGAAGGAACTTCTTTTTGGCGCTGCCTATTATGATGAATATATGCCGTATGACCGCCTGACGCAGGATGTGGAGATGATGAAGAAGGCGGGAATCAACACCGTGCGGATTGCGGAGTCCACATGGAGTACCTGCGAGCCGCAGGAAGGCGTCTTTGATTTTTCCCATGTGATAAGGGTCATGGACGCCATGGAAGAGGCGGGTATCCATGTGATCATCGGTACGCCGACCTATGCCGTGCCGTCCTGGATGGTAAAGGATTATCCGGATGTGCTGGTGACCACGGCAAAGGGCAGGGCGCTCTACGGTTCCCGACAGATCATGGATATCACCCATCCGGCCTACCGTTTTTATGCGGAGCGGGTCATCCGGAAGCTGATGGAATGTACGGCGCACCGGAAATGTGTCATCGGATTTCAGGTAGACAATGAGACGAAGCATTACGGTACGGCGGGAGAAAATGTACAGCAACGCTTCATAAAGTATCTGCGTAAGAAATTTCACGATGATCTGGATGCCATGAACCGGGAGTTTGGACTGGATTACTGGAGCAACCGGATTGACGCTTGGGAAGATTTCCCGGATGTGCGGGGAACAGTCAACGGAAGTCTGGGTGCGGAGTTTGAGAAGTTCCAGCGGACACTGGTGGATGATTTCCTTGCCTGGCAGGCGGATATCGTGCGGGAATATAAAAGAGAGGATCAGTTTATCACCCACAATTTTGATTTTGAATGGAGGGGACATTCTTTCGGCGTACAGCCGGAGGTGAACCATTACCACGCGGCGAGGGCACTGACCATCGCGGGAGTGGACATTTACCATCCTTCCCAGGATGAACTGACCGGCGCGGAGATTGCCTTTGGCGGCGATATGACCCGTTCATTAAAGCAGGACAACTACCTGATGATCGAGACCCAGGCGCAGGGATGGCCGGGCTGGACGCCGTACAAAGGGCAGCTTCGCCTGCAGGCGTACAGCCATCTGGCTTCCGGCGCGAACAGTGTGATGTACTGGCACTGGCATTCCATCCATAATTCCATGGAGACGTACTGGAAGGGACTATTAGGACACGATTTTCAGGAAAATGCCACCTACCGGGAGGCGTGCACGATTGGTCGGGAGTGGAAGAAGATTGGCAGCCATCTGGTCAATCTCAGGAAGAAAAATCAGGTGGCGATCCTCGTCAGCAACGAGGCGCTCACGGGGTTGAACTGGTTCGGCATCGAGGCGTCCGCCGCAGGCAATCACGGGATTCGATACAACGATGTGCTGCGCTGGATTTACGATGCGCTCTACGAGATGAACATCGAGTGCGACTTCCTTTGGCCGGCATCCACGTCTGCGGACTTTGCCAGATACCGGGCTGTCATCGTCCCGGCACTATACGCCGCGCCTGAGGAACTGCTGCACAGGCTGAACCGGTACGTGGAAGAGGGAGGCACGCTTTTTGCCACCTTTAAGACGGCCTTTGCCAATGAAAACCTGAAAGTCAGCCATGAACTGCAGCCGCACATCCTCCATGAGTGTCTTGGTGTGCATTATCATCAGTTTACATTTCCAAGAGAAGTATATCTGACGGGAAAATTGCCGGACGGACAGGGTGAAAAGACAGACAGAGAGGTGTCTGGTGACAATGTTCTTAAGAATACGGCTGAGAAACCGGAAGCCCGTGTATTTATGGAACTGTTGATTCCGGACAGCGCCGAGGTGCTTTTGTCTTACGAGCATGCCAACTGGAAAGAGTATGCGGCTCTGACCCGGAATATATACGGAAAAGGGACGGCATTTTATCTGGGGTGCACGACTGACGCAGATACATTAAAGACGATTTTGGTCTCCGTGCTTTCGGCAGCCGGTGTGAGCCTGCCGGAAGAGCGGTTCCCGGTCATCGTCCGAAAGGGAACCAATGACGAAGGCAGAACCATCCGGTATTACCTGAACTATTCCGGGCAGACGCAGACTGTTGTTCACCGCTCTGCTGCCGGTATGGAACTGCTTTGCGGGCGCAGTGTGCAGACCGGAGAAGAACTCACGCTGGAGCCGTGGGGTTTTTGTATTGTGGAGGAAGACCGGTGATGTGGGGGTGTGCAGTTTGCAGGGAAAATGGAGTAGTATCATTTAAATGCAGTCGTTAAACCCACCAAAAGATGATAAGATATCATCAGAAAGGTGGAAAACGTATGCAATACGACAAAGAATTTAAACTACAAGCACTTCAACTCTCCGACGAAATCGGCGTTAAAAAGGCAGCTGAACAGCTCGGCGTCAATTACTATACACTTGCTGAATGGCGAAAGATCCGTAATCAACGTGGAACGGATACTTTTGTTGGCAGTGGCCATCAGGCTCTCCCTGCTTCCGACAAGGACCGGCGTATCAGGGAGCTGGAAGCCGAGCTGCGGGAAACCAGGCGTGCCAACGAGATCCTTAAGGAGGCCCTCGGTTTTTTCGCAGCAAGCCGGAAGAAGTAAGGGCGCATGAACGCTTTTGTTTCATACATATGCACCGTGACAGATGGCCCGTATCAGTCATGTGCGATATCCTCCGTGTGAGTGAGACCGGATACTACCGGTTTGTAAGAAATCTCGGCAAGCCCGGCAAGGATGCGGTTCTTTCGGCTGCAATGAAAAGAATTCTGGATGAATCCCCATTTAATGATAACTACGGTGTTGACCGGATGCGCATAGCCCTTGGCAGCCTTGGTATATGTGCGGGAAGGCGCAGGGTCACACGGATAATGCGTGAAAACGGCTGGCTTCATGAGAGGCGCCGGCGTCCTAAGGGGCTGACCAAAGCCACAACGGAAATCCAGGAAAAGGAAAATCTGGTCAAGCAGGACTTCCACTCATCTAAGCCGTTCCGGAAGCTTCTTACTGATATTTCCCAGATAGGATGTCTTGATGGCAGGCTATATATCTCACCAATCATGGACTGTTATAATGGGGAGATCCTTGCCCTCCAGATGCAGAACCACATGCGTGCCGGTCTGTGTATAGATACACTCAAAGCAGCTGTCCTTCGCTTCCCGTTAAAAGGGGCTGTCCTTCATTCAGATCGAGGCAGCCAGTATACCAGCGAGGCATTCCGGGAGGAACTGGAAGCGATGAATATCAGGCAGAGCCTCAGCGGGGTGGATCATTGCTATGATAATGCCCGAATGGAAAGCTTTTTTGCCACATTGAAAAAGGAGCTTCTTTATCGGCTTCCAACATATAAGATGAAGCGTGATGAAGTGAAGGCGGTCATTTTCCGTTATGTTTTTACTTATTATAATCAGATGAGGATATATACATCAAATCCATCCGGCCTTCCCCCGACAGTATATAGAAGACGGATGGAAGATCAACAACAACTATTGGCAGCATAAATAATTTGTGGGTTTTCAGACTGCACTATTATTGACAATTCCAAAACAAGCGGTTTTATGGAGGAGAAAAGTATGAGTGAAGCAGCTGCTACGAAAAGCGCGGCAAAAGCGCTCCTGCTCTTTACACTGCCGCTCATCATGAGCGGACTGTTCCAACAGATTTTTAACTGGGTGGACGCTTTCATCGTGGGAAATGTGGAAGGAGAGCTGGCGCTGGCCGGAATCGGAGCCACCACGTCCCTCTATAATCTTTTTGTCACAGTGATCACGGGATTTACCTCCGGTCTGGCGGTGCTCTCGGCCCAGTTGTTTGGAAGAAGAGAAAAGGATAGAATCCGGAAGGTTCTCTCCACCTACGCGATATTGATGGGCGCGGCTTTTCTGCTGATCGCCGCCGCGGGAATTCTCTGTGCGGAGAACATTTTGCATAGGATGAAAACGCCGGAACATATTTTCGGAAGCGCAGAGAGCTATCTGCGTATCATTCTTGTCGGTATCCCTTTTCTGGCAGTCTATAACACTTATTCCGCCGTGCTGCGAGGCATCGGGAACAGTCGGGTTCCGTTTATCGCCGTACTGATTTCTTCGGGAGTCAATGTGGTGCTGGACCTGCTTTTTGTGGCAGGACTCGGATACGGGGCGGCAGGAGCCGCTATTGCCACTGTTCTGGCGCAGGCCGCCATGACCGTCTATGTGATCCTTTATACCTGCCGCCGCTATCCGCTCCTGCGATTTCGATTAGGTAAAGAAGCGCTGAATCTTAAGACGATTCGTCAGGGCGTACATTTCGGCGCCCCTCCGGCGATCCAGTCCGGTATCAGCTCCGTGGGAAGCGTCTTTTTGCAGCAGTTTATGAATGGATTCGGGGAGCAGACAGTGGCAGCTATCACCACGGCGTACCGGATTGATACGGTGATTTTTCTGCCCATCATCAATTTTGGCTCCGGCATCGCCACCATGGTGGCGCAGAATATCGGAGCCGGAGACAGAAAACGCGCAGGACAGATGTTTCGATCCGGTCTTATTCTCATGACGGTCATATCCCTTGCACTGACCATGCTGGTTCTGGCGCTGGGCGGACATCTGATCGCCATGTTTGGTCTGACGGAAGCTTCCGTCGCGATCGGCGTCCGGTTCTTTAGAGCCATCGCCGGATTCTACGTGGTGTACGGACTCAGCATGGCGGTCCGCGGTTTTCTGGAAGGAAACGGGGACATGTTCTTCTCCGGCGCTGCCGGAATCCTGGCGCTCCTGGTGCGGATCGCCGGTTCCTATGCCCTAAAGCCGGTTTTTGATAACATGGTCGTAGCCTACGCGGAAGCGTTCTCGTGGATCTTCCTGCTGGCGATACTGGTTCTGCGGTATTGGCGTTTCTGCCGACGATAAAGTGAAAAAATAAAACAAGCGACCTGACCAGTCAGAAAGGATAATAAATATTCTCTCTAATGTAAATTTATGTAGATTTAAAATTGTAATATATTTCTTGCACTTCTTTCGCTTCTGTGCTATATTGAGGATAGAAAAAGGGAAAGCCACAGAAGCGGCCTACCCACCATAAAGACAAGTGAATGCTTTACAGCATCAGCCGTCACTATTGGTAGTAGTGGCGGCTATTTTCTTTTATCCTTGAGAATCTCATAAATAAGACCAACAAGATGAAAAACACATGTGAAAACGGTGGAAAATCGGAGTGACAGGATTTGAATCCATAAGAAAAGAACAGCGCCGGGGCTCTGGATGTCCCCGGCGCGGATTGTCAGAAGTATTATTGTAGATTTTCCGGCATGGTGATCTTGCCATAGATGGCGGAAGTTGCCGCCGTGGCAGGGGAGCCAAGGTAGATGCCTACTTTGGAGGTTCCCATGCGGCCTAAGAAGTTCCGGTTGTTGGTGGCGAGAACCTTCTCACCGTCGGTGAGGATGCCTCCGGCGCGGCCGCAGCACAGTCCGCAGCCCGGCTGGGTGATGATGGCGCCGGCCTCGGCAAGCGTCTTCATGTAACCGGCTTTGATGGCGTCCAGATAGATTTGGCGGCTGGCCGGGGTGATGATGAGCTTGCAGGCAACGGTTTTGCCCTCAAGGATGTGAGCTGCCACGGCCAGGTCTTCCAGGCGGCCGTTGGTGCAGGAACCGATAAATACCTGGTCAAGCTTTGTGCCTTCCACTTCGGATACCGGGTGGATGTTATCCACCTGGGACGGGCAGGCGCAGACCGGAACCAGATCTTCGGCGCGGTAGGTCATAACCCGGCAGTAGCTGGCGTCGTCGTCGCCGTAGAGCCAGTCCACATCTTCCATGGATACGCCGGAATATTCGCAGGTCTTTTCGTCCGGGCGGAAGAGGCAGGCTTTCGCGCCGGCCTCGATGGCCATGTTGGAGATGGTCATACGGGAAGCTACGCTCATGGCATCCACCGTGGAACCGGTGATCTCCAGCGCTTTGTAAGTTGCGCCGTCGGCACGCAGGTCGCCGATTAACCGTAAGATCACGTCTTTTGCCGATACATTTGCCGGGAGCGTACCGTCAATGACCACTTTGATTGTTTCCGGAACACGAATCCACATTTCCCCGGTGCCCAAAATTGCGGCCATCTCCGTGTAACCGATGCCGGAGGAGAAACAGCCCACGCAGCCGTAGGTGGTGGTGTGGGAGTCCGTGCCGAAGACGATGTCGCCCGGTTTGGCGTAGCCTTTTTCGGTCATAAGCTGATGGCAGATTCCGTCGCTTCTGTGTACATGGGTGAGTCCGTATTTGTCTGCAAATGCGTCGCCAATCTTAAAATGACGCACATCCTCCACAGCGCTGGTCGGCACCAGATGGTCGTAGATCAGGACGACTTTATCCGGGTCCCATAATTTCTGAAAGCCCATTTCTTCAAATTTTTCTGCCACAAATGGAATGAAAATATCGTGAATCATGACACGGTCCACGTTGACGGTGACGATCTGTCCCGGCTCCACATGGTCCGCGCCGATATTTTTTTTGATGATTTTTTCAATTAATGTATAGCCCATGTCAACCCCTCCTATATAATGCCGTTTCGTTTCTGCATGGCCTTTACCAGACCACCGGCATTGATAATGTCCATCAGATTCTGCGGAAGAGGGGTGATAGGGAAGATCTGCCCGTCTTTCTCGATGGACTCGCCCATGGTGACGGTGATGGTATCGCCCTCTTTGACCACATCCTGAATCTCGCTGTTCTCAATGAGAAGCAGGCCGTTGTTGATGGAATTGCGGAAGAAAATGCGGGCGTAAGATTTGGCGATGACACATTTGATCTTCAGCGCCTTGATGATCTCCGGCGCCTGCTCTCTGGAAGAACCGCAGCCAAAATTCTTTCCGGCGACGATGATGTCGCCCTCTCTGATCTGACCGGCCAGCTCCGGGCGCAGCGGGGAGAAGCCGTATTGTTTCATATCTTCAACTGTAGGCAGAGCCAGATATTCTGTCGGGATGATGATATCAGTGTCGATGTCATCGCCCAGCACCCAGACTCTGCCGGTAAATTTCTCTGTATTGCTCATAGGAACCGAATCCTTTCTAATAATATAATTTGAGAAAATGTATGACGGAAATCTGCCTGTGCTACATAAAACATGGCGTGTATGCAGCGTGCGTGCCGCATAGATAGTATAATTTTCGTTGCCGGCAGCATCAGCAGGGGAACGTCCGCCATACATATCTGTATAAATCAGCTCAATCTTTCTCAGTCCACTCCGTCCGTGATATATCCGGCCACAGCGGAAGCGGCGGCTACCGCGGCGTTGGACAGATATACTTTGGACGTCGGGTGACCGGCACGGCCTTTGAAGTTTCTTGTGCCGGTGGAGATGAGCACTTCATTTTCACCGATGACGCCCTGACAACTTCCCCAGCAGACGGAGCAGTTTGGATTCATGATCATGGCGCCTGCCTCCATCAGCGTGGTGATGACACCTTCTTCCAGAGCTTCAATGTAAACTGCTTTGGAGGCCGGTGCAACGATAAAACGCACCTTCGGGCTGATCTTCTTGCCGCGCACTGCGTCGGCGGCTGCCCGCAGGTCTTCGATACGGCCGTTGTTGCAGGAGCCGACAAAGGCTTCATCGATGGCGATTTTTTCTTTCTTCACATCTTTTAAGAGGGCAAAGTTGTCCACGAAATCCGGGCGGACAACGACCGGCTCGATCTTGCTCAGGTCATAATCATATACAGCGGCAAACTGGGCGTCGTCGTCGCTCTTAAACATATGTACCGCTTCTCTTCCGTGAGCTTTGCAGTATTCTACGACCTTCTCATCCGGCTCCACGATACCGGCCTTTGCTCCGGCTTCCACCGTCAGATTGCAGAGAACGATACGCTCGTCGATGGAAAGATTATGGGCGCCGTCCCCGGCAAACTCCATGATCTTATAGTTGGCGCCGTTGGCTCCGATATCGCCAATGATAGTGAGGATCAGATCTCTGGCATAGACGCCTTCCCGCAGGGAGCCGTGCAGGTTAAAACGGATCGTTTCCGGAACCATCACCCAGGAAGTACCGGTGGTCATGGCGTAGAGAAAATCTGTACAACCGACGCCGGTACCGAAAGCGCCCAGCGCCCCATAGGTGGTAGTGTGAGAGTCCGCACCGAAGATCAGCTCGCCCGGGCAGACATAGTCTTCCATCATGATCTGATGGCAGACGCCTTGTCCCTCATACAGCTTAATGCCATGGTCGTGGGCGAAATTCCGCATTTTCTTATGCGCCTCGGCAGTCTTTGGATTCTCCGCCGGTACGTTATGATCCATGATAAAGACAATCTTATCTTTATCGGCGATCTTCGGATTCTTCAACTGATTATAATACATATCCACCGTCAGATGGGTGGTTCCGTCATTGCTCATCATCCGGTCCAGAGTGACCGTATGAATGTCATTTGGCTTTACTTCGTCCACACCGGCGGCTCTGGCAATGATTTTTTCTCCTAATGTCATACCCATTTACGCTTCCTCCTTATTCAAAGATGCAATCAGTCCTCCGGCGGAGAGAATCTTCTGCATATACTCCGGCAGCTTGGTACAGGTATATACCTGACCGTCAGCGGTCACCGTTCCGGCGGACAGGTCAAGCTCCGCCTCCCCGCCGTCCTCCACATGATCATAGAGATCCTTGCAGACGATTACCGGCAGACCGATGTTGATGGCGTTTCGGAAAAAGATTCTTGCAAAAGATTTGGCGATGACCGCCTTGATGCCAAGCGCCTTCAACACGCTCGGCGCCTGCTCTCTGGAAGAACCACAGCCAAAATTCTCCCCGGCTACGATCAAATCTCCCGGCTGTACCTTTCCTGCAAAGGAAGAGTCCAGCGATTCAAATGTATACTGTTTCATCGCTTCAATATCCGGCAAAAGCAGATACTGAGAGGCGATGATCTGGTCGGTGTCCACGTCATTGTGGAACTTCCAGACACGGCTTTTACTCATAATATTACCTCCAATTGTTTGGTTTTTATTCAGAATCATGCATAAAATGTCCCGCAATACACGAATGCGGGCGCCAGTTTCTGTCTGATAACTCATGTTATAGAATACTACAAAATAAATATGAAGTCCAGAATAAATAAGGATTTGTAAAGGTGACAATAGGTTTCTCATATAACAGACGATGCCATTCGTTCTCATACAATTCCTCCCGACTCGGCCCTCACTCGGACTACAGGCGTTTTCTGATCAGCAGGGAGAAACAGCTTTGCATTTTCTCCCTGCCGTTCACAAGTATTAGATAGTCCTCCCTCACAGCTCGCGGTCGGAAACTGTATGCACTCCGAATGGCATCTGGATATTTGGAAACTCTGTTTCATCTTTACAAAAATCCTGTGTATATTGGCAAAACAGCAGGCTATAGACATAGATAGTTATTATGTCGAGGCGATAAGAAACAGAGAATCCCGGTATCCCCAGAGAGCCAGCCACAATACTGTAGATGCGCTCGAGATGGAACGGGCATTTTGTCATAATCTTAGTGATGAAGTCAGACAGAGATGACTGTAAATTTAGTATTAGCCAGTCCGTCTATGGCCATAACCTGCTATTTTGCCAACATATACAGGATTCTTGTAAAAGTGGAACAGAGATTTTTCCATAGACAAATGACGCTTGGGCACATACGGCTTTTGACCGCGAGCTGTGAAGGAGGACGGCCGAAGCTATCTCACAGTGACGCCCCTGGCCAGTCCGACTGAGGGTCGAGACGGGCGAATCCGTATGTGCCTTACGGCATTGTCTGTTTAAACAGATATCTGTTATCACATTTACAAATCCCCATTTTTTACGGAAAAATATTGACACTATGTCAGAATAATGCTATAGTACATTTGATGACACAGTGTCAGAGAAAGAAACAATACATTTGCGGATGTGGAGACAGTTTCAATACTTGTAGCAGAAAGGAGCAATGATCATGAGTAAAAAAGTATTAGTCGCTTATTTTTCAGCAAGCGGAACAACCGCCCGCACAGCAAAGGAAATGGCGGAGGCCATCGGTGCAGATCTTTACGAGATTCGTCCTGAGCAGCCGTACACTTCTGCGGACCTCAACTGGATGGATAAAAAGAGCCGCAGTACCCTTGAGATGAACGATCCGTCCTGCCGTCCTGGCATTGCGGAGCCGGTGCAGGATATGGAGCAATATGATACCGTTTTCGTTGGATTTCCAATCTGGTGGTACGTGGAGCCGCGGATCGTGGATACATTTCTTGAGAGCTACGACTTTTCCGGCAAGACGATGATTCCGTTTGCCACCTCTGGCGGCAGCGATATCAGAAAAGCGGAAAAAAGCCTGAAGGAGCATTGTCCGGCAGCTTCCTGGGAGAGAGGAAAGTTATTAAACGGTTCCGGCGCGGGTGACTGGGCAAAGAGCGTGGTATGATCATAATATCATTATGAAACCAGAGAACAACTGGCATATCTGTTCCTTTTTCTGTCGGTTTGAGGGCTTTCAGCCGGGTGATCGTCACGCGATGACTAAATACCCGGTTTTTGGACGCGGGCCGTTACATCCGTCGTGTTATGTTTGACATGCTAAAAAGAAATCCTTATAATACGTGTATCAGGACAGAAAAGATGCAGTTTGGAGACGCAATTCCATCTGGATGTGTTTCCGGCTGGGAAAGAGGGAACAGGTATGCCAAGAGGCTCAGAAAAATTAACAATGGAAAGAAAAAATGAGATCATTCAGGCCTGTGCGTCTCTCTATGAGACGATGGGATTTAAAGATATCACGATCCGGGATATCGGAGAGAGGACTTCTTTTACCCGGACGTCTATCTACAATTATTTTCAGACAAAGGAAGAAATCTTTCTGGCGCTGCTGCAGCGAGAATATGAAATGTGGACGAAAGACCTGCGGGCGCTGGCTGAAAAAGAAGAATCTCTTTCTGTCAGTGTGTTTGCCAGTATGTTGGCCGATACGCTGGAAAAACGGAAATGTATGCTCAAGCTGATGTCCATGAATCTTTACGATATGGAGGGAAACAGCCGCATGGAAAACCTCGTGGCATTTAAGAAGGTATACGCAAGTGCGATGCAGGCGGTATCCTGCTGTCTGGAGAAGTTTTTTCCACGTATGAGTGTCGGTGACATACAGGAATTTCTCTATGCATTTTTTCCGTTTTTGTTTGGTATATACCCTTATACGACAGCCACGGAAAAACAAAAGGAAGCGATGGATATCGCACATGTCAATTATGCCCGTTATTCCATTAAGGAGATTACCAGTTCCTTTATCATGAAAATGTTACGATCCTTTGAGTAGTATACGGTATCGTTCACATGTTGCATAGTGATATGTCTGCATTATTATATGGAAAATGAATGATACGGTATACCAGATTACAGACCGGGAAGGGAGGAGAAACATGTTGAAAAAATATAAAAAAATAACAGGCTTGCTTCTGGCAGTCTGCATGGTGCTGGGACTGGCAGCCTGTGGCAATGGAGGCGCAGCGCCGGATACAGACGCCGTATCGGATACTGCCGGGATGTCCGCAGAAATGCAGACGGAAGCCACGGGGACAGAAGCTGCCACAGAGGCGCAGACGGAAGCAGAAGCTCCGGAAGTGGAGGCAGAGGCGGCGACAGAAGCAGCTGGAGGAGAGTCGGGAGAAGAGACACAGAACGACACACCGGACAGTCTCGAGGAAAGCACTGCACTGGTTTGCTATTTTTCTGCCACCGGCAATACGGAGGCAGTGGCAGAGAAACTGATGATTTATGCAGGCGCCGACCTTTATAAGATCAAACCGGAAGAGCCGTATACTGATGCGGACCTTGACTACAACGACGATCAGAGCCGTACCTCCGTGGAGATGAACGACCCGGATGCCCGTCCGGCCATCGGAGGTGAAGATGTATCCCTCGATGGATATAACGTTGTTTTTCTGGGTTATCCGATCTGGTGGGGCGAAGCGCCTCGTATTATGAGTACCTTCGTGGAGTCACATGACTTTGACGGTATCACAGTGATTCCGTTCTGCACATCCGGCGGTAGTGGCATCGGCGACAGCGCTGAGATACTGGAAGAACAGGCTGGCAGCGGAACCTGGTTGGAAGGAACACGCTTTGACGGCGATGCGTCCGATGAAGAAGTCCAGGAATGGGTGGCTGGAATAGATTTAAAAGCAGAATAAGAATTTGTAAAGGTGATAACAGGTTTCTCCTATAACAGACGACGCCATTCGTTCTCATACAGTTCCTCCCGACTCGACCCTCACTCGGACTACAGGCGTTTTCTGACCGGCAGGGAGAAACCGCTTTGCATTTTCTCCCTGCCTTCTCCAAGTCTTAGCCAGTCCTCCCTCACAGCTCGCGGTCGGAATCTGTATGCACTCCGAATGGCATCTGTATATTGGAAAAATTTCTGTTCCACCTTTGCAAGAATCCTGTGTATGTTGGCAAAGCAGCAGATCATGGTAGTATATTTTGGTAAATTAACTGAAATATTACAGATGTTTTTGCACTTTTCATACAGTCCCCATCTTCTTACAGGTTATTGGCATGTCAATATGATAAGGAACGTGTAAACGAAGATGCAAACTGGATAATATGCCACAATGGTATAGATGCGCTCGAGATGAAACGAACATTTTGCCATAATCTTAGTGATGAAGTCAGACAGAGATTTGCGGCATACTATCCAGGTAGAAAAACACAGCGGGAAAGGTCGGCGACGACTGGGAGCGCAGGCGTCATGAGAACATTATCATGCTGTTCCCACAATCAGCCTGCCGAGGTGGAGGAGAAGACCTTCCTGCCTGCGTTTTTCTATGGCATATACAGCGTTGCAAATCTCGTCTGTTTCTACATTCTCAGATTCTATCAAGATCGCAGTTTCATCTCGACAAACCCATCGACAAATCCCCATTTTCTATTTGCCTGCCGTCTGGTTTTGAGGTATAGTAGGGAAGGCAAAGGAAAAAGAGTGGAGGAGATGACCATGGATTTACCAAAAGACCCTATGATGCTTTACAGTGTTGTCAATACAAAGCTGCGGGATTATTACGGTTCGCTGGAGGAAATGTGTGATGACATGAATCTTTCTGAAAAAGAACTAGAGCAGACATTGGCAGCGGCAGGTTTTGAATACAACCGGGAATTAAATAAGTTTATGTAGATGCCACATGGGTGGCAGAAAATGTGAAAAAGACCGAGGTAACCTTGTGAAATGGATGCTTCGGTCTTTTTGTGGAATGCGAATGATTCTTTTTGGCGAATGTTTTTTGTGGATTGTTCTTTTTTTATAGGAAGAACTTCGCTTCCATCCGGTATCGAAGTGCCTCAAAAGCGGTGTCGGATAACACCTGCATGGCTTTGGCAGGATATTTTCCGGCGGCAGTTTCGCCGGTGAGCATCAGAGAGGATGCTCCGTCTAAGACAGCGTTAAATATGTCGCTGACTTCTGCCCGGGTTGGCACGGGATGTTCTTCCATGGACGCAAGCATCTGGGTGACGACCATGAATGGTTTTTTGAATGCCAGACAGGTGCGGGCAATCTGCTTTTGGATGGCAGGAAGCTGTGGGAGCGGATATGCATTTCCCAGGTCGCCTCTCGCGATGACGATCTGGTCGCAGTGGGGCAAAAGGGAGGAAAGTTGTTCCACGCCCCGGCGATTTTCGATTTTGGCAAAGATGCGGACGTGGGCATGTCCGTATTCCAGCAGAGCTTTGCGCAGATTCAAAAGGTCTTCGCCGCTTCGCACAAAGGGAAGCATGACTCCGGTTACCCGGTAACGGTCAAGAATCCGGAGATTCTCAAGATCCTGCGCCGTGAGAGTGGGCAGTTCCACGGATACGCCGTCGATGGCGAGGCTTTTTCTGGAAGAAAGAAGTCCGCCGGTCACCACGACAGTCTCTGCTTCCGGGAGGGCGGCATCCACGCTCTTTACGGTGAGGATGATCTTTCCGTCATCAAGACGGAGTGTTTGTCCTTCTTTGAAATAAGGAAAAACGGCATCGGGAACCGGAATGGATGGAAGAGTCTTTCTGGAAACCGTCAGGGAAGGAAATGCATCGATGGCAGAAACTCCGTTTACGGCGATGGCGGCAATGGCTTTCTCCTGTTCTGTTTTGTCTGACGAAGAAGAATCCGGACAGGCCGGATGTTCCCCGCCGGAAACTGCAGAATCCGTTTCAGAATAAGCGGATACAGGACAAAGGCGCACGGTATTACCAGCCAAAAGAAGAAGAGGTTCTGTAAGAGCCCCGATGCGGACCTCCGGTCCCTGAAGATCAATGAGCAGATCCGGGACGATGTGCCTTTTTTCGGCGACGGCGTGGAGAGTATGCAGCCATGGTTCACATTCTCTCAGGTTGGTGTGAGAGAGGTTAAGACGCAGACCGGTCATGCCGGCCTGAAACATTTCATGTAATATTTCTCCGGAATGGTCCGCCGGGCCAAGTGTTCCGTATAATTCCAGTTTTCTTTTCATGTAAATAACTCCATTCTAAATCATTGATGATATCGTTGCCTGACGACAGCACAGCGGATAAAAAGGTCAGTGATATCGCGGATGCTTTCGCTGTATTGGCGTCTGAATTTACGTCTCCGGCAAAAATAATTCATCGACAGTAAGCTGCAGTTCCCTGGCCAGATGGAAGGCCAGGGATAGCGTCGGGTCGTACTTGTTATTTTCAATGGCATTGACGGTCTGCCGGGAGACGCCGCATTTTTGGGCCAGTTCTTTCTGGGACAGTCCCAGTTCTTTTCGCCGTTCTCTGATTCGGTTCTCCATCTCATCCACCATACCTTTTTCTATAATATAGAAGAAATATAAAGTATATGATAGCGATGACTTCCAGATGAACGAAAGGGTTGATGGACATAGGCTGGGCGCGGACGAAGTTCTCGATGACCTCCAGAATCAGGCTTCCCACGGTGCCAAGCAGAGTAAGGGAGCTGGCCTTCCACGCGATGATCTGATTCCGTTCATCTCCCGGCGCCAGCAGAGATACCAGCAAAATGATATCCAGAATGGCAAATATCGCTAAAAAGACTCCTAAAAAAATCATAGCAGTTACAGGCATACAGGTCACTTCCTTTCTGATCTCATAGTATGTACAATTACGCCAGTGGACAGGCAGAACCGCGGTGGCAAGCCACCCTGGTTGCCGGTGATAAAGAAAATGTGTCAAATACTTTTGACATTTTAATTGTAGCAGAGGAGAGAAGAAGTGTCAAGAGTTTTTGACACGTTATCTGAGCGTTTTTGGTATAGTGAAAAATCAGGAAATCGCTGTATTGCGCAGGATTTTGTTTCCTGCGAGGGGGAGGAGGAAGGAAGCACGGCGTTGGCTGCCCGTCAGAGTTACGGTTTGACATTTTGTCCGTCAGATAATACACTTATATGCATAAAACGATTATCGGGCGGATATATCCGATGACGGACAAAGGGCTGGCGTATTGGCCTGTCCATTGCATCAGAGACAAAGAAAATAATAAAACAGAAAAAACTACTTGACAATTGAGCGGTTGTTCAACTATAATACAGTTAGTTGAATGATTGTTCAATTGAATAAACATTCATTTGACTACAGGAGGTTGTTATGACAACGAAGAAAAGTGACAGTACAGCAATGTTTCCCGAAAGTATCGAGCAGGTGCAGAAAAGTATGCCGGCGGATGCCGATATTGAAAAAGTTGTTTCCTTTTACAAGGTTCTGGCAGATAAGACCCGGCTTCGGATCCTGTACGCGATCAAAGAGCAGGAAATGTGCGCGGGTGATATCGCGGTACTGCTTGACATGACAAAATCTGCTGTTTCCCACCAGCTGGCAGTGATGCGGAACATGCATCAGATCAAGGCCAGACGAGATGGGAAAAACGTTTTCTATTCACTGGATGACGAACACATCGTGGATATTCTGGAAGAGGCCATGGTACATATGGTTCACACGGAAAAGTAAAAGAATTCCACAGGCGTAACCGGCCGGTATGCCCTGGATGGAAATTCTTTTGAGGTTGCAGAACCATACATTGCCTTCCGGAAAAAGAAGAAAGGATATTATATTTATGAAGAGAAAAGTATATATTCTGGAAGGACTTGACTGTGCGAACTGCGCTGCCAAGATTGAAGGAAAACTGAGTAAGATGCCGGGATTGTCAGATGTTTCGGTTACTTTTGCCACGAAACAGCTTCGTTTTTCGGCAGAAGACCCGGATGCGCTGCTTCCTCAGATTCAGGAGACAGTAAAAGCAATGGAACCGGACGTGGAGGTTGTGGAGAGAGACCGTGGAGGGAAAAAATCACAGGATCATGAACACCATCACGGCCACGAACACCGTCACGAGCACAGCGACGCCTGCGGCTGCGGTCATGACCATCACGACCACGAGCACCATCACGAGAGCGGCGACGCCTGCGGCTGCGGTCATGACCATCACGACCACGAGCACCATCACGAGAGCGGCGACGCCTGCGGCTGTGGTCATGACCATCACGACCACGAACACCATCATGAACATGAGGAGGGACCGCATGCCACCCGTTCCCACACACATTTTGTGGAGGAATATCATCATGTGGAGGGGCATCCGGAGGACTGCGACTGTGAACAGTGCCATTCTTTTGTGGAGTACTGTGACGTCTGCGGCAAGAGTCTGGCGTTGTGTACCTGCCATATGCCGGATGAAGACCTGGAAAAGAGAGTTTATATATTAGAAGGAATCGACTGCGCGAACTGTGCCGCCAAGATTGAGGCGAAGATCCGGCAGATGCCGGAGGTGGGATTCGCGTCTGTGGCATTTGCCACAAAACAGCTCCGGGTATCCGCCAACGATCAGGATGCGCTTTTGCCGAAGATGCAGGCGGTGGTGGATTCCATCGAGGATGGCGTGACCATCGTGCCGAGAAGACGTAAAAAGATTTCTGCGGTATCAGACACGAAACTTTATATTATGGAAGGACTTGACTGTGCGAACTGTGCGGCGAAGATTGAAGCGAAGCTTAAGAACATGGAAGGTGTGGACGATGTGACGATCACATTTGCCACAAAACAGATGAAGCTGTCGGCGAAGAATCCGGACGCCATGATTCCGGCGGTTCAGGCAGCGGTGGACGCTATGGAAGACGGGATCACCATCGTGCCAAAGGAGAGAACTTCGGCAGCAAAAAAAGAAGAAAAGGAACCAATCTGGAAGAAGCCTCTGTTTTCTATCGGAGTGGGAGCCGCGCTGTTTGTGGCTGGCGAGATTCTGGAACAGACGGGAATCGTGGGACAGATTCCATTGCTGGCAATCTTTCTGATCGCTTATCTGATTCTCGGCGGAAAGGTATTGATGACTGCCGGAAGAAATATTATAAAAGGGCAGGTCTTTGACGAGAACTTCCTCATGAGTCTGGCGACTATCGGCGCCTTTCTGATTCAGGAGTTTCCGGAGGCAGTCGGCGTGATGTTGTTCTACCGCATCGGCGAATATTTTGAAGAGAGAGCGACGGAGCAGAGCCGCGCGCAGATCATGGATGCGGTCGATCTGCGGCCGGAAGTCGTGAATCTGCTGGTAGGGGACGATGTGCAGGTGATCGACGCGGAGGAAGCCAACGTGGGCGATATCCTTCTGGTGCGCCCGGGTGACCGGATTCCTCTGGACGGCGTGATTATTGACGGTGAGAGCCGGATTGATACGTCTCCGGTGACGGGAGAGCCGGTTCCGGTGATGGCGAGAGTGGGAGACGGCGTGGTATCCGGCTGTATGAACACATCGGGACAGCTCAAGATCCGTGTGGAGAAGATTCTCGAAGAGTCCATGGTCACAAGAATCCTTGACTCTGTGGAAAATGCAGCGGCAAGCAAGCCGAATATTGACAAATTTATCACCCGGTTTGCCCGCGTGTACACGCCGTTTGTCGTATTTTTTGCCCTGTTCGTGGCACTGGCACTGCCGTTTATCCTGCCGGATTCCATGAACTGGCATCTGTTTGTGAACCCGGATTACACCGGAACCGTATCCGCCCTGTATGGTACATCGGGAACGGCGTCCGTGTACACAGCGCTTACCTTCCTGGTCATCAGCTGTCCGTGCGCGCTGGTGCTTTCGGTACCGCTGGCCTTTTTCTCCGGCATCGGAGCCGCGTCGAAGCGGGGTATTCTGTTTAAAGGTGGAATCGCCATTGAGGCATTAAACAAAATCAAGGCGGTCGTCATGGATAAGACCGGAACCATCACAAAAGGAAACTTTGTGGTGCAGTCAGTGCACCCGGCTTCTGACAGCGTGAGCGCCGACGAGCTGCTGGCGATGAGCGCCAGCTGTGAACTGTCCTCCACCCATCCGATCGGACACAGCATTGTGGAAGCGGCGGAGCAGAAAGGACTTTCCATCGAACATCCGGTAAGCGTGGAGGAGATCGCCGGACACGGCATCCATGCCGTAGTGAGCCGGGGCGAAGTTCTCTGCGGCAACCGAAAACTGATGGAAGCAAACCATGTGGATTTAGGCGCTTACCGGAAAAAAGACTTCGGTACAGAGGTTCTGCTGGCATTAAACGGAACATTTCTTGGCAATATCGTGATCGCTGATACGATCAAAGAAAACGCGCCGTCCGCCATCGCTTCGGTAAAAGCGATGGGCATCCGCACCGTCATGCTGACAGGCGACGCTGAGGACAGCGCAAAGAAGGTGGCAAAGGATACCGGCATTGACGAGGTACACGCTAAACTTCTGCCGGAAGACAAACTCTCGGAACTCCGGAAAGTGCGGGGACAGCACGGCGCTGTCATGTTCGTGGGCGACGGCATCAACGATGCGCCGGTACTGGCGGGCGCCGATGTGGGAGCCGCCATGGGAAGCGGCGCTGACGCCGCCATCGAAGCAGCCGACGTGGTATTTATGAACTCCGAGATGAACGCCATCCCGGAAGCACTACGCATCGCGAAGATGACCGGAAACATTTCCTGGCAGAACGTGGTATTCGCCCTCGCTGTCAAGATCATCGTCATGATTCTGGGATTGTCCGGTTTTGCAAACATGTGGCTGGCAGTCTTTGCCGATACGGGCGTGTCCGTGATCTGCCTGATGAACTCCATCCGGATTCTCAGGAAATAAGATTAGAAAGGCGGAGAGAAGCGGGAAAACACAGATTTTTAAATTGACAATCCGGCATACTGGATTTATAATACACTTAACAAGACAACTGGAAAAGATAGATGAAGCCTATCCGCTCCGGGAAATTCAAGTAATTAAAAGATAATCGCTCTTACTTTTCCAGAGGCAGGGCGATTATTTTTTATGCGTGTAATTCAGAATGGCGATAATTATATTCACAACAGTTAATATAATCATAAATTCTTCATATGTACTCATAATTACCACCCCTTTCGTAAGACCTCCGAAACGGATGGAATCACCCCTCTCCAGTTGCCCGGTGAAATATATTATATTACGATAATATATATTTTTATTATACATAATTGTGGAAAAATTGTAATAATAAAATGAATAACAAGAAACCAGCATTCCTTTAACTTCTCAGAGTCTCAGAAAATGAGATTTTGGGGAGTTATTTTTTTGCCTTTTGGTGGGAAAAATATTGTGTACAATAAATATAATCATTGATCTGGCAGGAGGGCTAATAGGATATGTAAAGAAGACAGCATCGTCGGCTGTTACCTGCGAACTTGTTTGTTAAAAATGGCGATTGTCTTTTTGGAAAAATGGAAGAAAAAGAAAATTCCGGAAGACCTGCAGTTTGCACCGGATGTGGCTCTGGAGTGCAAAGATTTTCCGAACTTTGGCATCTGGTCGAAGCCGGGTGCTCCGTATGTCTGCCTGGAACCGTGGTGCGGACGCTGCGACAAACGGGGCTTTGCGGGGGATATCTCGGAGAAGCCGGGGATTAATGCACTGGTACCGGGAGAGGTATTTGAGAAGTCCTATGGTATTATTGTATATTAATTGGATATATATTTTCTGAAAAATAAAAAGACGCTGTTTCAATGATGAAAGCGTCTTTTTATTTTTTTATTGACCAAATACATAAATGGAGGCAGGGACAGAACCCAAAGTCGCAGCCAGCTGACTCCATTTGTCGTATACGATGTTGGCAGCTTTCATGACTGCGGCATAATCGCCTGTAAAGGTGACGGTGACCTGATTGTTATAGGTCAAAGTTGCCGGGGTTTCTATAAAAGTGATTTCTATGGGCGTTTGTTTCATGATACTGTCGGCAGTGACCACGCCGATACCAGCGGGACCGACAGCAGTAAATCCAAACGCCCTTCGCAACGGTATACCAAAAATCTGGTGAAGGACAATACCGGCATGGGCGCTGGTGGCGATTTCCAGGTGAGCGACTTCATTGATAAATGTAAATGGTTCATAAAATATAATTCTTCAGAAGAGTATATTCAATATGACAGCTATTGTCAGAATTGCTCCTTGTTGAAAAAGAATAGTTAAAAATTGTCTTTGTCGAAAAGACGGCTGCTGGATGCAAGGAAAATGCAGCCGTCTGGATGAAAGTTTTGAGTTTTAAATTGAAAATTATGTTATTAAATTAAGAAGATATCAAATTTCTCTTTCAAATAAATATTTCGACAGCCGTATCATCTCCGGGTCCGGGGAGCTGTTTAAGAAGGTGACCGTTCCTTTGTGACCGTCGTCCCGCAGCAGTCCGGCGGCGGTGATGCGGCGGCGCAGCTCTCTGGCGGTGCCAAAGCTGCCGTCGAAGATCTCCACGGAAGGGCCTACGATGGCGCGGATCTCTTTTTTGACAAAGGGATAATGCGTGCATCCGAGAACGACGCCGGTGAGATTTTTGTCGAGATAGGGGGTGATCTTCTCGCGGAGATACTCATCCAGGTCGTCCCCGTCGAGGTCTCCCTGCTCGACGAAATCCATGAGGCCGGGGCAGGGCAGCGGGTAGATCTCTGCCTTGTCATCGTAGAGAGCTTCCAGGTTGTGAAACTTTTCTTCTTTTAATGTGATGGGGGTGGCCATGACCAGCACACGCGGATGCTCGCAGGCAAACACGGCGGGTTTGATGGCCGGTTCCACGCCGACCAGCGGGACGTCCGGGTACATTTGCCGCAGAATGGCCACAGCGGCGCTGGTAGCGGTATTGCATGCCACGGCGATGGCCTTGGCGTGTTTATTTTCGATAAAGTCCGTGATGCGTTCAATCGTCAGGCGACGGACCTCCTCTGTGGTTTTTGTGCCGTATGGGGCGTGCAGGGAGTCGCCAAAATAGATAAAATCTTCTTCCGGCATCAGCCGGACCATTTCTTTCAGTACGCTGATGCCGCCCATGCCGGAATCAAATACGGCGATGGGATCGGTAATCTGTGCCATAATATCCTCCAAAGTGTATTTTTTCTCCAAAACATAAATAGTATAGTTTCTTTTTCGGCTGAAATCAAGTATAATCTGTATTTGAATGAGTATGAGTGACAGAGCAGAGACAGCTGGCGGCGGCGTCAGACTGTATATCATAAGAAGATCGTTGTCGGCTTCCGCCGTCAATGATCCCGCCGTCCGGAATGTCAGACTGTGTATATAAGGGGATTGTTATGGGAAAAAAGATTTTGGTAGTCAGTGATAATCATGGAAGCTGGGAGAATCTGCAGGTAGCGCTTGATTATACGAAGGGGCAGATTGACGCGCTTGTCCACTGCGGTGATTCGGAATTTACGCCTGAGATGTTAAGAGGGATGGCGGATTGTCCGGTCTATCTGGCAGAGGGAAACTGTGATTATTATTTCAGCGGAGACCGGGAGGACATTTTTGAGCTGGACGGACATGTCTGTTTTGTGACACACGGCAACCAGTATGGCGTCAACTGGGGAGAAGATGAGCTTCTGGATAAGGCGCTTGAGATGGGAGCGGATATCGTATTTTACGGGCATACCCATGTTCCGGCGTATCATGTGTACGAGGACGAGGGTGTGACGATCTTTAATCCGGGCAGTATCGCCCAGCCAAGGCAGATGCCTCCGGTGCCAAGTTTTCTTGTGGTGGAGTTGAAGGAAGACGGCGAAGTGGAGCCGCATTTTTATAAATTGTAGGCGCTGGAAATAAATCTGGCATGAAAAAATAAACAAAATTGATCATTTCAGAAAATGCCAGATTGTGTTATGATACGAAGGCGGTAATAGAAAAGCGGCTGGAGGTTATTTATGAAGAGACAGAAACGAGTGGCGGTGATCAATGATGTGACCGGGTTTGGCCGCTGTGCGGCGGCGGTGGCACAGCCGATCATCTCTGCCATGAAGATACAGTGCTGTGTGGTGCCGACGGCGATCTTGTCGGTGCACACGGGATTTCCCGATTATTTTCTGCATGATTTTACGCCTTATCTCCGGGAGTATATCGACAGCTGGGAGAAGACGGGGATCACATTTGACGGTATCTGTTCCGGATTCATCGGTTCGAAGGAGCAGATAGCGCTGGTGGCAGACTTTTTTGAGCGCTTTAAAAAAGAAGGAACGCTGGCGGTGGTGGACCCGGTCATGGGTGATTACGGAAAGCTGTATTCGTCCTATACCGAGGAAATGTGCCGGGAAATGCGGCGGCTTTTGCCTTTCGCGAATGTTCTCACACCGAACCTGACAGAGGCCTGCCGGATGCTCGATCTGGACTATCACCATGTGGATATGTCCCCGGAATCTCTGTATGACATCTGTCAGGCGTTAAGCGAGCAGGGACCGGAGAGGGTGGTCATTACCGGTCTGCAGCAGGGAGAGCGAATTTTTAATTATGTTTATGAAAAAAATAAAAATGCAAAACTTATTGCCACCAGAAAGATCGGCGGTGACCGTTCCGGGACGGGAGATGTGTTTTCTTCCATCGTGACCGGCGCGCTGCTGCAGGAGGATGATTTTGAGAAAGCCGTGCGGCGGGCCATTGCATTTCTGGATAAGGCCATCGCATTTACCGTGCGGCAGGGTCTGCCGTGGAATTATGGCATCTGTTTTGAAGAATATTTAAAGGAGTTGTAGAATTATGGTATTATACACAGCAAAAAATGGCGTATATTATAATCTGAGTGATTTTAAAAAAGATTTATCTGATCTGGGAGAGCAGGGATTTACGAACAAGATCTATATCAATATGACGAACCGCTGTTCCTGCTCCTGTACGTTCTGCCTGAGAAGCTTAAAGGAGTTTGATGAGCACAACAGTCTGTGGCTGCGGGAGGAGCCGACCGTGGAGGAAGTAAAGGCGGAATTCATGAAATACGACTGGTCCCATGTGGCAGAGATCATTTTCTGTGGATTTGGAGAACCGACCATGCGTCTCGATGACCTGGTGGAAGTGGCAGCGTGGCTGAAGAGTGTGCACCCGGATATCCCGATCCGGATCAACACCAACGGACTGGCAGATCTGGTTTTTGAGAAACCGACGGCACAGCTTCTGGAGGGGATCGTGGATACGGTTTCCATCAGCCTGAATTCCTCCGATGCGCAGAAATACCTGGATATCACCCGCAATCAGTTTGGGTTAAAATCCTACCAGGCGATGCTTGACTACGCAAAGGACTGTCAGAAGTACGTCCCTCATGTGGTGATGACAGTGGTGGACATCATCGGTGAAGAGGAAGTGGCGGCCTGCCAGAAGGTTTGCGATGATAACGGTCTGACGCTCAGAGTGCGCCCTTATGAGGCAAACTGATCCCGTGATTTCTTATGCATAGTTTCTTCTGGAAACACAAATACTACCTCCGTAAAGGAGGTATTTTTTATGTCTGAATGTGAAAACAACTGCTGTCCGGGCGGGCGAAAGACGGATAAGAGAGGAACTGCGAAAAAGATGAGCGGAGGCTGCCGGGCGGACGGACAGGAGGCGCTCGTGGAAAATGTCCGCAGTCAGATCACAGGGGAAGAGGAGAAGATGATCTACACCGGAGAGGAAAGCGGCAGACACCGAAAAGGAGCCATGCATGACAATGCCTGTTCGGAGATAGAAAACAGCGCGGGACATTTTTCCGCGGTAGATTTTGCTGCGAAATGCCGGTCATCCACAGATTCTTCCGACAGCCGGAACGGGATGGCGCGGGAGAGCAGGCAATCGGAAGCAATGGCAGGGACAGCATGCGGCGGCAGGAGAGGAGAGCGGACAGAATGAAAGGTGATGATAAAAGAAAAATCGTTCTGGTAGGGACCGGTATGGTGGGCATGAGCTATGCCTATGCGCTTCTTAACCAGAATCTTTGCGACGAACTGGTTCTGATCGATATTGACAAAAAACGGGCGCAGGGAGAGGCCATGGATTTAAACCACGGCGTCGCTTTCAGCGGAGGAAATATGGAGATCTACGCGGGAGAGTACAAAGACTGCCGGGACGCCGACCTTCTCGTGCTGACGGCGGGTCTGCCGCAGAAGGAGGGGCAGAGCAGGCTGGATCTTCTGAAGGAAAACCGGAAAGTATTTCAGTCGATTCTGGAGCCGGTGCTTGACAGCGGGTTCCATGGGATTTTTCTTGTCGCCACCAATCCGGTGGACATCATGGCAAAAATCGTCTGTGAGATCAGCGGTTTTCCTCCGGGACGGGTGGTTGGAACCGGAACGGCGCTTGACACGGCGAGACTGCGCTATCTGCTGGGAGAACGATTCAGCATCGACCCCAGAAATATGCACGCCTATGTCATGGGAGAACACGGGGACAGCGAGTTTGTGCCGTGGAGTCAGGCGATGATGGCGACAAAGCCGATCTTTGACCTGTGCAGTGAGACGGAAGGCTGTCATTTCCAGGAACTTCTTGAGATAGAAGAAGAGGTGCGGATGGCGGCCTATAAGATCATCGAGGCAAAGCTCGCCACCTATTACGGCATCGGCATGGCGATGGCGAGGATCACCAAAGCGATTCTGGGCAATGAATACAGTGTTCTCACGGTTTCCGCTCTCCTGCAGGGCGAGTACGGGGAGAAGGGTGTGTTTATCGGGATTCCCTGTGTGGTCAACCGCATGGGGATCAGCCGCATCATAGAGCTTACTCTGAGCCCGGAGGAGAAGGAACGGCTCCATCTGTCCTGTGAGACACTCAGCAGGACGTATGAAGATCTGGCATAGATCAGTGTACTGACACATGTGTTGATTCAACTGATGGCTCGTTTGAATTTCTGTTTGCTTATGCCGCACTTTTCCGCCCTGCGGACGGAATATTCAATCTGAGCCATTAGTTGGAAAATGCGCAGATTTGCCGCAGATGGAAAACGACAGGAAAAATTTCTCCAAAAGCAGGCAAAGTTTTTCTTTTTGTGCTATACTGATGAACAGGAAAAATACAGGGTATGGAAGGAGACAATATGGATTATTTACTGGATGTACATACACATACGATTGCCAGCGGACATGCCTACAACAGCATGATGGAGATGGCGAAGGCCGGATTTGAGAAGGGACTGAAACTTCTGGGTATCACAGAGCACGCGCCGATGATGCCGGGAAGCTGTAATTCCATATATTTTCACAATTTAAAAGTGGTACCGAGGACTCTGTGCGGGATAGAGGTCATGTTGGGCGCGGAGCTGAATATCCTTGATTACGACGGACATGTGGATCTGGATGACCACACACTTCGCAAGCTCGATATCAGGATTGCCAGCCTGCACAGCGTGTGCATTCTCCCAGGAACAAAGGAGGAGAACACCCGGGCTGTTCTGGGTGCGATAAAGAATCCGATGGTGGATATTATCGGGCATCCGGACGACGGGATTTATCCGCTGGATTACAAACCGATCGTGGAGGCGGCAAAAGAATATCACACCCTTCTGGAAGTTAACAATAACTCGCTCAACCCTATGGGAGCGAGAAAGAATACGAGAGGAAATCTCATCACTATGCTGGAACTTTGCAGGGAGTACGGGCAGCCTGTCATTATGAACAGTGACGCCCATGTATTTTCCGATGTGGGACGAAGAGACTTTTCAGAAGAACTGCTTCGGGAGATCGATTTTCCGGAGGAACTGATCGTGAACCGTTCTGTTGATGTATTTAAAGAGTATATTCATTTAAAAGATCAAAAATAGGGGGAAGGTCATATGGGAAAAAATGTACATACACCGGAAGTGGAAAAACTGTTAAAAGGGATACTCTGCCTGAACAATGTGGAAGAATGCTACGCTTTTTTTGAGGATCTGTGTACGATCAATGAGCTGCTTTCCCTCGGACAGAGATTTGAAGTGGCGAATATGCTGCGGGAACACCGTACTTACAATGAAGTGGCAGAAGAGACGGGCGCTTCCACCGCCACCATCAGCCGGGTCAACCGGTGTTTAAACTACGGAACAGACGGATATGATCTTGTCATCCGTCGGTTAAAAGAAAAAGAGAACGCCCGGACAGACGCTGACAACAGCGAAGCGGAAAAGTAAAGAACATTCGGAAACAGAATAGAAAATGAAACAGAAAATAAGAGCACAGTGAAAAAACTGGAAGGCCACAGAGCCGGCCGGTTTTTACTGTACTCTTTTGTTTTGCTGTGTGTCTGCTGTGTATCATTTTTTGTTGCGGTTCCCCGCGTCTGCTTATTCCGATTTACTGTTTTTTGCCGCCTTTTTTACTTTTTTCTCAGCGGGAGCCTTCTGCTCCCTGTGATGATCGATGATCTTTTCAATCACCTGTTTTCGCACGTAGATATCGTAGCAGAGCTTATAAATGAAAACCAGATCATCCAGATATCCGGCGTCTTCTTCCGAAGGAGAAAAATCCGAGAAAGAATCTCTGGAGTTCTCCCAGTCATCTAACACCTGTTCTTCAATGGCGGGATGTCTCTCGCTGGTCTCAGCAAGAAGCTTGTCATAGATATCCTTGAGAGAAAGACCATTGTCTTTGTGCGCCGGAAAGTATTCTGTAGTCAACGGTTCCAGAATATTCTGAATATCGGTGATGGACAGCATATTTTTCAGCCGGTAAATGAGAAGCAGAAGAAAAATGTGCTCTCTGGAATACTTTTTCTTCACCGACGGCGGAAGAAGATGGTTCTTCGTATAATTATTGATCATGGTCTTTGTCATGATCTTATCATCCGGGTATCTTCTGGAATCCGCCAGATGCGTATCCATAAAAGTGGTGATCTGGTCCATGTACAAGTCAATGTTTGGAACATCTGCCGATGGGATGGCAGAGACCTTCAAAAGCTCGTGCAGCCAGTCATTTGTATCTTTATTCAAAAAATCGCCTCCGTTATTTGTGATTCATTGTGAAACGTACATGTCCTCTGAGGCGGATATACGTAGGGATATCAGGGACATGATAGCTATATTATATTGTTTTTATTACCAGATGACAAGTAAAAAAATTTTTGCTGTATTTTCTCAAAGAAAGACAAAAAGGATATCTTTGTCTATGGAATTCTATGGGAGATCTTTCGTCGGGAATATTCTGCCAGACACAGAAAAAAAGTGACATCCCCGTCCGTCTATTGTATAATTGGGATACCAGAAAAACGATCACAGACAGGAGGGTATTATGGGTCTTTTTGGCGGACAATTTGCCAATGTCGTGGAATGGCAGGAAACAAGAGACGACGTGATTTTTTATAAATGGAACAATGATGAGATCAAGCGGGGGTCCCGCCTGATCATCCGGCCGGGGCAGGATGCGATTTTCCTGTATAACGGAAAGATAGAAGGCATTTTTCAGGAAGAGGGAAATTATGATATTGAGTCCGATATCATTCCGTTTCTCTCCACACTGAAAGGGTTCCGTTTCGGCTTTAACAGCGGGCTGCGGGCGGAGGTACTCTTTATTAACACCAAAGAGTTCACCATGCGCTGGGGGACTAAGCAGGCGGTCAACCTGCCGCATCCGTCCCTGCCGGGCGGGATGCCGGTGCGCGCCAACGGGATGTTCCAGTTTAAGGTGAGCGACTACGAGAAGCTCATTGAGAAGGTGGCAGGGATCAGGAAGCAGTTTACGACGGAAGAAGTGCGGAATCGGGTGCTTTCTCACCTTGACCAGCTTCTTTTGCAGTGGATGGTGCGGGAAGGCAAGGATATGTTTAATCTTCAGGCCAATGCATCTGAGATCTCAGACGGTATCATGGCAGATCTTGACCGGAAGCTTTCGGATATCGGTCTTTCTATGACCGGTTTTCAGATCAATTCGGTGAGCTATCCGGAGGAGATCCAGGAGATGATCAACAAAGTGGCCAGCCAGAGTATGGTAGGAGATATGAACCGCTATCAGCAGATGGCGGTACTTGATTCTATGACAAACGGCAGCGCCCAGGGTGGACAGATGGCGGCGGACATGGCGTCCATGCAGATGGGTATGATGATGGGGCAGCAGATCATGAACCAGATGACTCAGACGCAGCAGGGAGCCGGGATAAATCCGTCTGCGGCAGCCGGGACAGGGGTTGCACCGGCCGGTCAGCCAGGGACGGGCATGAATGGCGGAGCCGCGCCGTCGAATTCATCGCCGGCTTCTGCGACATCATCCGCTCCGGAAACCGGGGCCGCTGTGTCCGGCACGGGCGCCTATCCGAATTTCTGCCCGAACTGCGGGCAGAAGACGGACGGGGCGAATTTCTGTTCCAACTGCGGACAGAAATTAAAATAGTTTTTCATAAAGAAGTTTGTTGGAAGAGAATTGTGTCGAGATGATATCCGACGCAGATCATGAGAGATTACAGGAACGATACACATAGGTACGCGACAAAAAAACGAGACAGAAAGGATATTTATGAGCATTTATGATTCCTTAAATAAAGAGCAGAGGGAGGCGGTCTTTTGCACGGAAGGGCCTCTTTTGATGCTGGCGGGGGCGGGGACGGGAAAGACCCGTTCTCTGACCCACCGGATCGTATATATGATAGAAGAAAAAGGGGTAAATCCGTGGAACATTCTCGCCATCACCTTCACCAATAAGGCGGCGGAGGAGATGCGGGAGCGGGCGGTGAGCCTTGTGGGACCCGGCTCGGAGAATCTGTGGATCAGTACATTTCACGCCACCTGCAGCCGGATCTTAAGGCGGCATGCAGATCTGCTTGGCTACAACAGAAGTTTTACCATCTATGACGCCAGCGACCAGAAGTCGCTGATGAAAGAAGTTTTAAAGTCCATGAAGATCGACACGAAGCAGTTTCCGGAAAAGGCGGTGCTTTCCGCCATCTCTGCGGCGAAGGATGAGTGTAAGTCGCCCCTTGACTACCGGAACGACTGCGGAGACAACTACCGGGATATCCGCATCAGTGAGATTTACGAAGAATACCAGAAACGTCTCAAGGAGAATGACGCCATGGACTTTGACGATCTTCTCGTAAAGACGGTGGAGCTGTTTCAGGCACACCCGGATATCCTCGATTATTATCAGGAGCGTTTCCGCTATATCATGGTGGACGAGTATCAGGATACCAACACCGTGCAGTTCATGCTTGTGAAACTTCTGGCGTCCAAATACCGGAATCTCTGCGTGGTGGGCGACGACGACCAGTCCATTTACCGGTTTCGGGGAGCGAACATTTTTAATATTCTGAACTTTGAGAAATATTTTCCGGATGCCCATGTGATCCGTCTGGAGCAGAATTACCGCTCCACCCAGAACATTTTAAATGCCGCCAACGGCGTCATCGTCAACAACAAGGGCCGGAAGGAGAAGAAGCTCTGGACAGAAAATGTGCCGGGAGAGCTGGTACATTTTAAGCAGTACGATACGGAGTATGATGAGGCGGAGGGCGTAGTTTCGTATATTAATTTTCTTGCCATGCGGGGAGTGCCTTATGAGGATATGGCGATTTTGTACCGGACCAACGCCCAGTCCCGTATTTTTGAGGAGAAGCTTAAGCAGCGGGCGATTCCGTACGCTATCGTCCGGGGCGTCAGTTTCTATGACCGGAAGGAGATCAAGGACCTGATGGCCTATCTTAAGGTGGTGGACAATGGAAATGACGACCTGGCGGTCAAGAGGATCATCAATGTGCCAAAGCGGGGGATCGGTCAGACGACCGTGGACAGAATCCAGACATATGCCATCCTTCATCAGATGAGTTTTCTGGAGGCGGTGTTCCGGGCGGACGACATCCCGGATATCGGAAGGGCAGCGTCAAAGATTAAAAAGTTCGGGGAGATGATCCGGGATTTCCGGGACTACGCACTGGAAAATGATATCAGCGAGCTGATGCTTTACATACTGGATGTGACCGGTTATAAGAAGGAACTGGAAGCGGAAGGTACCGACGAGGCGATGAGCCGTCTTGAGGATATCGATGAGCTCATCAACGATATCGTGTATTTTGAGGAGAATAATGAGGAGCCGACGCTCACAGATTTTCTGGTGGAGAAAGACATGTACACGCTGAACGCCGGCATTGATAATCTGGAAGAAACCAATAACAAGGTGCTCCTGATGACCCTTCATAACGCCAAGGGACTGGAATTTGCCAATGTATTTTTAGGAGGCATGGAAGAAGGCGTCTTCCCGGGCTATGGCGCGATGATCTCCGGCGATGAGACAGAGATTGAGGAGGAGAGACGGCTTTGCTATGTGGGTATCACCCGCGCGAAGGAGCGTCTGTATTTAAGCGCCGCCAGACGGAGAATGCAGAGAGGGCAGGCACAATATAACAGAGTCTCCCGTTTTGTCGATGAGATTCCGGAGGAGTATCTGGACCGTGCAAAGAAGACGCCAATGCAGGAGAAGATGGATAAGGCGGCATCCAGAGCCATGGCGGAAGCTGCGTCCCGCCACTATTCCTACGGTACAAAAGGAAAGAAACCGTATAATCTTGATGAGTATAAGGTAAAGCCGCTCTCTTCTCTGGATTACGCAGTGGGCGATCGGGTAAAGCATATCAAATTTGGCGAGGGAACGGTGGCGGATATCGTTCACGGTGGCAAAGATTTTGAGGTATCCGTAGACTTTGACCGGGTAGGACGCAAAAAAATGTTCGCATCTTTCGCAAAATTGAAAAAAGTGAAATAATGTATTGGTAAAGAAGCCTTACGCGTGATATAATAAAAGAAAACAGCAAGGAGGCATACAAACATGAAAAATATTGATGAGTTAATCGGAGTAGCAAAGTTATCTAATCTGATGAACAATCGTAAAGAAGAGGAAGAATCCAGAAAAGTTTTATGGATTCTGGCAATCATCGGCGCCATTGCTGCCGTAGCAGGTATCGCAGCGCTGGTTTATAAGTATTTATCCCCGGATTATCTGGATGACGTGGATGAAGATTTTGATGATTTCGATGACGACTTCTTTGATGACGAAGATGAGGCAGAGACGGAAGCGCCTGCAGAGGATACCGAAGAAGCCACAGAGGAATAAGTGCAGATAAGATGCAGAGCATTGCCGCGATGCTGTGACAGCCGGCAGACAAGTCACAGCCCGCGGCATTTGTTGTCAGGAGTGCCAGAGCCCCTTGCTGGCAAGGACTTCTATTTGTTTAAATTGTCTAAAAAATATATATAATTAAAAAATTAGAAAAAAGTTAAAAAAACTGTTGACATTTATTTGAGCCTGTTATATAATGCTATTTGTCAACGCGAGAGCGGATGACAGACACCACATCGGGGTGTGGCTCAGCTTGGCTAGAGCGCTTGATTTGGGATCAAGAGGCCGCAGGTTCGAATCCTGTCACCCCGATACTTCTGCGGGTGTAGTTCAATGGTAGAACACTAGCCTTCCAAGCTAGATACGTGAGTTCGATTCTCATCACCCGCTTCTGCTTTGCATAGTCGAGCAGAGGTGACAGTTCTATATTGTTTCACCATGATGCGTGTCCGTAGCTCAGCTGGATAGAGCAACGGCCTTCTAAGCCGTGGGTCGGGGGTTCGAATCCCTTCGGGCACGTTTGTCAGGCTGTCCTGACTATGGTGGGTGTGGCGCAGTTGGTTAGCGCGCCAGATTGTGGCTCTGGAGGCCGAGGGTTCGAATCCCTCTACCCACCTTAATGGGCTATCGCCAAGCGGTAAGGCACAGGACTTTGACTCCTGCATTCGCTG